>ERZ808240.4308-NODE-4308-length-12742-cov-3.800899_pt1 | contig 12742 bp, 12 predicted proteins | sample MGYA00521084_ERZ808240 | MGnify/ENA primary metagenome ERZ808240 (study PRJEB31516, sample SAMN03275571) | gut metagenome | biome: mammalia-associated habitat; material: feces | host: Papio cynocephalus | place: Kenya | collected 2012-08-06 ... | reverse complement strand
GAAACATCCGTGTTTCGTTTTCGCTCGATTTGACATCCATGTCAAATCGTTGCTGGGTATTTAAGGGAATATCTAAGAACTATCACAATCAGCTTTCAAGTGTTCCTTCCGCATTATTCTCAAAATACCTCACAAGCCTTATGGCTGTCTTTGGCAGAATATAATATAAAAAATCAACTGTGTTAATACAATGTGGAGCTGACCGGGTGGAATTGTGCGTAAAGCGCACAATTCCGCCACCCTCGTGCATCAGATATTAGTAGAAACTATATTGACTTGGAGTTAACTATATGTTGTATTATATGATACCAGGTGTAGATTGTGGGAGTGCGCAGCACGGAACAATCCGCAGTTATCATAGTTAGGGGGCTTTTGACCCTAACATCAGTATATAGAAAAGAATAGGAAAAATATATTTCCAGTAAATATAAATGAAGATAATAATATCAGCATCAGGAGGAGAAGAGTATGACAATCAAAGAAGTAAGCGAAAAATATGGTATATCACAGGATACGTTAAGATACTATGAGAGAGTAGGACTTATTCCGGCTGTTTCACGTACATCTGGTGGTATAAGAGACTATGATGAGGATGCACTTGGCTGGGTAGAGAATGCTATATGCATGAGAAACGCAGGTGTGCCAATAGAAGCCTTGATAGAATATGTAAAGCTGTTCCAGGAGGGGGATTCTACAATACAGGCAAGGCTGGATCTTCTTAAAGAGCAGCTTGCCGGGCTTGAAGAGCAGAAAGCTCATATAGAAGCTACGATGAAGCGTCTTAACTACAAGGTTTCATGTTATGAAAAAGCAGTTAAAACGGGAAAACTTGTGTGGGAAAAATGTGAAGATTACTAAATAAATATCGTATTTTATCTTATTCGTTAAAGAAATATTGAAAAGAAATATTGAAAAGAAATATTGAAAAAATATATTAAAAAATATTGGAGAAATATTAGAAAAATAATGGAAAATATATTAAAAAAATATTAGAGAAATAATGAAAACATATTGGAGGTTATATATTATGATGGAAGAGAATAATAAAAAGAATAATGAAGAGAATAATGTAAAGAATAAAAATAATAAACAGGATAGTCAGGGTGGAACTACAGAGGAGCATGCAGCTATGACTGCAAAACGCTTATATGAGTTCATAATGAATTCAGAAAATATAGTGTTTTTTGGTGGAGCAGGTGTGTCTACAGAGTCGGGAATACCTGATTTTAGAAGCAAAGATGGATTATATAACCAGCATGATGTTGAATTCGATAAGTATGAACCAGAATATCTGCTTAGTGAAGAATGTCTTCATCACAATCCAAAGGTATTCTTTGAATTCTACAGACAGAAGATGGATGCAAGAGGCATACAGCCAAATGTGACACATAAGGTGCTGGCTAAGCTTGAAAATATGGGTAAGCTTAAGGCAGTAGTTACACAGAATATAGATGGTCTTCATCAGCTGGCTGGAAGTAAGAATGTTATAGAGCTTCATGGTGCTACAACAAGAAACTACTGCGAGAAGTGTAGAAAGAAGTACCCATCAGATTATATATATGAAAGCAAAGAGGCAGTACCACATTGTAGCGAATGTGGTGGAATAGTCCGTCCTGATGTAACACTGTATGGTGAGCAGTTACCAGCAGGTGCATATGAGAGTGCAGTTAAAGCCATAAAAGAGGCAGACATGTTTATAGTGGCAGGTACATCGCTTAAAGTATATCCTGCAGCGGGGCTTGTGTGGGATTTCAAAGGTAATCATCTGGTTGTACTTAACAGAGAACCACTTGATTTTAAGCTGAACCCACAAAACGATATAGAATATACTGGTTCGATGGGAGATGTGTTTGCAGAGCTGGATGATATGCTTCATATAGAATAAATACAAGACAGAAATACGGAAGAAAAATGTAAGGCGAAAATGTAGGAAGGTATGTGAAAACATGACTTAGAAGAACAAGAGCAGTACTAAAAATTCAGAAAGAGGATAAAATATGTTATTAAGGGACCATCTAAATGAACTAACAAGACAAGAATTGTTAGAAGAAGCGAGAAGCTTTGAATTAAAAAGATATTCGGGTTTGCGTAAAGCAGAGCTTATAGACAGGCTTGTAGAGAATTTCTGTACGGAAAAAGTGTTAAGAAGCAGAATAGCATGTCTTACAAAAGAACAAATGAATATTTATCGTAGGGCATGCGTTGAACCACAGGAAATTTCTGTACATGAAGTCATGGATGGGATGATGCTATATAGATATTGGCTTGGTGCATTTGATGAAATAACAGATAAGTTTACTGTGTTTGATGAGGTGTCAGAGATATTTCACAAGATAGATGATGAAGCATTTAGAGCAGAACAGCATAAAAAAAGCTGGATGATAAAATGTTTATTATTTTTTAAAGAGTATTATGGAATAGCACCGGTAGAAATCGTATACAAGCTATACAGATTAAAAATCAAGGATAGCATAGATGAAATGATAGATATGCTTAGCGCTATGCCAACAGATATTGTTGAATCATGCATTTTTCCTATGAATAAGCTTGGATTGCATGGTATGCCAGAGGATTATCCTATATATTCTAAAAGGGGATTGTTGATACATATACCTATATTGCACAATAATGAGTTTGGAACTTTACTAGATGAACAGATGGATAAAGCTTTCTATATTCCATCTGCACAGCAGATTGAGGAGCTCTCTGACTGCCAATATGAAGCTAGTGCGATAGCATATAGAAAACTGGAAAAGTTCTTTATTAAGAGATTGCATATGCCATATGAGCATGCTGTCACATATTGTCTTCAGATATGGGCAGGTGCATATGAAGGAAAAAGTATAGCTGACATACTCGAAGAAATGATGGAGTACGGCATGCAGTTAGATGATGAAGGTCAGATTGCAGAAATAATCCAATTGATGAATGATGCCTATAACAATACAAGAATGAAAGAAAACCGCGGACATAGTCCTAACGAAATGTTGAAATATGAATCAGCTGTTGGAATGCCAACAATCGTGCCAGGTAGTACACATGCAGCCAGAATGTTAAAAGATGCAGCTCCTTATTTTGAAGATATGGGGGTGAAAGTAGACCTGGAAGCAAGTGCAGATACTATATCTACAACTATGTATCCGGATGGGTTAGGTGGTAAAGCAGTAAGAACCGAAAGAAAGATATATCCTAATGACCCGTGTCCATGTGGCTCGGGGAAAAAATATAAAAAATGCTGTGGTAAAAAATGAAAAATGTGTTATCCAATAATTCTTATGTCTTTCAACAGTTATTATATTAGGTAGAAAATGTGATGGTGGTATTTAGAAAGATGAACTGAATGAAAAAGTTGTTCCATTAGAAATAAAATCAGGTAAAGACTACAAAAAACATTCCGCACTTAATAATGTACTTGGTAATGAAGAATATAATATAGAAGAGGCATATATATTTTCAGACCAAAACATAGAGGTAGATGGGAAAAAAGTATATATGCCAATATATATGATAATGTTTTTGGAAAATGAACAACTTACAGATAGTATATATAAGCTTGATCTTAGCAGTCTGCAATAGATAAAAAGAAAAGCGATACCAATACCCCGTAAGAAAACGCTTGGGAGGACGTTTTCTTACGGGGTATTGTGCATAAGGAGAAAGTGATACCTGTTAAGTTTAGGGAGGTTTAACAAGTAATCGTTTATGAAAAAGTATTATTAAAATACAATTGTTGAAAGATATCCAAACACATAATAATCAATGGTTTATGTGTTATCTAATAGTTCTTATGTCTTTCAACAGTTATTATATTAGGTAGAAAATGTGACGGTGGTAAGGAAAAAATGTGAGGAAAATGTGAAGAAATAGAAAAGAAAAAATAAATTACTATAATAATCATAAATGATACGCAATTAATGACACATCATATATACATAACTATTATAATGATATAGCTTATCAATAGAAAGCTGAAACAATTAATAATGTTATATATGAATGGAGAAATTATATTATGAAAAGAAGTTACAAAAGCAGAATAATAACAGAACAACTCATAGAAGTATTTAGGAAAATGCTTATACGGGATGAAAAATGTGTACAGACAATTCAAAAATATACAAGAGATATAAGAAAACTTATGATATATGCAAATGGACGGAATATAAGCAAAGAACTATTGCTTAAATATAAAGAATACCTTGAAAAATGTGGAGAGTACAGAATATCAAGTATCAATTCATATCTGGCAGCAGCGAATCATTTCTGTGAAGCTATGGGATGGCAGGACAGCAGAGTTAAGATGATAAAAGTACAGAGAGAAGCATTTATACCGGAAAACAGGGAAATTACCAGACACGAATATGAGAAACTTATAAAGACAGCATATAAAAAAGGTGATATCAGACTTGCACTCATAATAGAAACATTAGGCAGCACTGGAATACGGATAAGTGAACTGCAATATATAACAGTTGAATCGCTTGAGTATGGAATGGCTGATATACATAATAAAGGAAAAGTGCGAAGAATTCTGTATCCGAGTGAACTTCTTAGAATATTAAAAGAGTATGTCAGGAAAAAATGCATCACACATGGGTGTATATTTATAACATCAGGCGGAAAGCCTGTAAACAGAAGCAACGTCTGGCGTATGATGAAAAACATCTGTAAGCTTGCAGGAGTAAATGCAGAAAAAGTATTTCCACATAATATGCGTCACTTATTTGCCAGAAGCTTCTATAAAATAAAAAATGATATTGCCAAGCTTGCAGATGTGCTAGGACACAGTAGCATAGATACAACGAGAATATATATAAAATCAACAGGCAGGGAACATAAAAGACAGCTTGATAAGATGAATATGGTGGTGGGTGATAGAATTAATATAATGATACAAGGGGGAAATAGTTACAATAAGAAAAAAAGTGACAATCAGAGTAAATTAGGTATAGATAATAGAAAAAATAATAAAAGATGACAATAACAGAAAAGATGGTAACAACATAATAAATATTATGTTGTATTATCACATAATCTTCACAGATGATAGCACATCATTAATGATAAAACAAGCAAATATTACATATTTTATGTAAAAATACAATAATCCGACATTACGATATAATTATATCTGATGATAAAGACATATAATGTCACATTTCAAATATAAACAAAATTTATAATAATTCTACTATTTTATTATCTTGGATTAATCAGTCATAATTTTACACTTGTACCTTTTCAGGTAGTTATTCCATATAAATCAAAGGTATATAAGATACAACATAATATTTATTACGTTGTACATATCATCAATTAAACAGAATATATAAACAATTGTAGATGAGGTCGTGTGAAAACAGTTTTTTCACATATGGAATTTGTGTCGGGAGTATACGCACACAAACACAGTATACGTTTAATAAGCGTAGAAATGAGGAATATTATGCAAATCAACAGAGAAGATTACATAATCGAACGCGATTACAGGAAAAAAAGACTCGAAGAGTTTCAGGAAGCTATTCAGGAAAACTTAAGAGGATTATCTACAGAAATCATAGGTGAACTTGTGGAAGAAAGAGAACGTCAGAATCTTACACAGAAGGATGTTGCGGATATAACAGGCATACTTCCTTATAATCTTGCAAGGTTTGAGACAGGAACTAGAATACCTACACTTGTTGTTCTTGAGAAATATGCATCAGCACTTGATAAGCATATAGAAATCAAGTTATGTGACAATGTGAAAAAGTAATACAAAATAAGTAAAAAACAAAGATGAACGAATTTTAATATGAAATATGAAACAAGAAACTTTATCTAATGGCACGTTGCTTTGTCACGGCAGTAGGAAAAGCGGACATAGTATCAAGGAATATGGAGAATCTGGAATTAGAAAGATATTTGCTGATTGCAGAATGGCGGAGCCTACCCTGTTAGATAAAATATTTTGTACAACTTATATCGATTAAGTAAGAAAGTATTAATCAATACACTTGTGATGTTAAGTCAATACGATGTAAAGAACAATAGAGAGGGATGATAGCAGTGTGGTATGCAGTGCAGGTTGCAACAGGCAGAGAGGAAACTGCCAGAGATATGTGCAGAAAACTTATAGATAAAGAACTATATGAAGACATATTCATAATCAGATTTGATAAAGCCAAAAGATACTATGGTGAGTGGCATAAAGAAAGAAAAATTATGTTTCCAGGTTATATGTTCATCGATACCGATAATCCCAACGAAATATATGAACAACTAAAGAATGTACCAGAATTTACGAAGATACTTGGTCGTGATAATGATGCTTTTATAGCAATAGAGGCTGGTAAAGAAGCACTATTTAAGGCTATGGTCAGAGATGATTATGAAATTCCTATATCAATAGGAGTAATCGAAGGCGATAAGGTTATTGTTAAGGAAGGTCCGCTTGTAGGTATGGAAGCTTATATAAAGAAGATAGATAGGCATAAGAGGATTGCAATACTTAGGACGGAGATGTTTGAGCAGGAGATTGGTGTGAGCGTGGGATTGGAGGTTGTAGAAAAGATATAGTTGAAAGAATAGAGGAAAGAATAGAAAAATATGGAAAACGGACTTTCGATAGCAATGTTTGGACAAAAAAGACTTACCAGAGAAGGTGGCGTAGAAATAGTTGTAAAAGAGCTATGTACGAGAATGGTACGGGATGGCTGTAAAGTTACTTGTTATAACAGGTCAGGTCATCATGTAAGTGGTTCAGACTATGATAGTAAAGAAAAAACAGAATATGATGGAATATGTCAGAAATACGTTCCAACAATAGAAAAGAAAGGACTAGCTGCGGTTAGTTCTTCTTTTTTTGCTGCGCTATATAGTGCCTTTGGTAAATATGATGTTGTTCATATCCATGCTGAAGGTCCAGCATTTTTTTCTTGGCTTCCCAAAATGTTTGGAAAAAGAGTGGTTGTTACAATTCATGGAATAGATTGGCAGAGAGAAAAGTGGAAATCAGGATTTGGTTCAAAGTTTATAAGGCAGGGAGAAAAAAATGCAGTTAAATATGCTGATGAAATAATTGTATTAAGTAAAGGTGTACAGGATTATTTCAAAAATACATATGGAAGAGAAACAAGATTTATACCAAATGGTGTTAATCGTCCAAAGATATGTAATGCAGATATTATAACTGAAAAATATGGATTGACCAAAGATTCTTATGTTTTATTTCTTGGCAGGCTTGTACCAGAAAAAGGAATTCATTACCTGATAAATGCATTTAAGAAAGTTAAAACAGATAAAAAACTTGTTATTGCAGGTGGGTCAAGTGACACAGATGAATATGCAAATAAATTAAAAGAGCTTGCTAAATGTGATGACCGAATAATATTTACAGGATTTGTTCAAGGGAAAATATTAGAGGAGTTGTACAGTAATGCGTATGTATATTCATTACCCTCCGACCTTGAAGGTATGCCTTTGAGTCTGCTGGAGGCTATGAGCTATGGTAACTGTTGTCTTGTATCAGACATTGATGAATGTTCAGAAGTTGTAGAGGATAAGGCATTATTATTTAAAAAATCAGATGTAAAGGATTTAGAGAAGAAGCTACAGAAAGCTTGCGACAGTATAGAACAGGTTAAAGGTTTAAAAATGTGCGCTGCGGAATTTATATGTAAAAAATATAATTGGAACGATGTAGTAAAACTTACAGAGGATTTATATAGGAGTAGATAGTAAATGAAAGTATTGATGATAAATAAGTTTTTATATCCTAATGGAGGAAGCGAAACTTATATATTTAAATTGGGTGAATACTTAGAAAAAATGGGACATGAAGTGCAGTATTTTGGTATGGAGCATAAGGGGCGTTGTGTTGGAAATAAAGTTGATGCATATACAAGTGATATGGATTTTCATGGTGGCTCAAAAATATCCAAACTTACGTATCCACTTAAGACAATATATAGTAAAGAAGCTCGTGTAAAGATTCGTAAGGTACTTGATGATTATAAACCAGATGTTTGTCATCTGAATAATTTTAATTATCAGATTACACCATCTATTATTCTTGAAATAGTAAAGTGGCGTAAAGAAGGAAAAAAGAATTGTAAAATTATATATACAGCACATGATTATCAGCTTGTATGTCCTAATCATATGCTTAATAATCCTAATACCCATAAAAATTGTGAAAAATGTTTAGGTGGATATTATATAAATTGTATTAAAGGAAGATGTATTCACAATTCATATGCAAAAAGTGTAATAGGAGCAATGGAAGCTGAATTATGGAAACTAAAAGGCACATATAGATATATTGATAAAATTATATGTTGTTCTGAATTTATGAAAACAAAATTAGATACTAATTTATTATTCACAAATAAAACTGTGGCAATTCATAATTTTATAGATAAAGTTGAATGGCATTCTAATGAAAAGAAAAATTATGTTTTATATTTTGGACGTTTTTCGGAAGAAAAGGGAATAGGAACCCTAATTAAAGTGTGTCAGCAACTTCCAGATATTCAATTTGTATTTGCAGGAACTGGTCCATTAGAAAATAAGATAAATAACGTATCTAATATAAAAAATGTTGGTTTTAAAAATGGTAAAGAACTTGAAAAACTTATTCGTGAGGCGCGTTTTTCTATATATCCATCAGAATGGTATGAGAATTGTCCTTTTTCAGTAATGGAATCACAGATGTATGGAACACCTGTGATTGGTGCAGATATTGGTGGTATTCCTGAACTAATTCAAGTTGGAAAAACAGGAGAGTTGTTTGAAAGCGGAAATAGTAAGAGCCTTCGTCTGAAAATACAAAAATTATGGAATAATCAGGAAATTAGTAAACAATATAGTGAAAATTGTAAAAATATAAAATTTGATTCAATTGATATATATTACCAAAAACTGATTAAAATATATTATTAATTTGGAGGTAAAACAATGTACTATATGCTGTTTGATAATCCATCAGATAAAAAGAATATGACATTTTTAAATAATTATGGAACGACAAAAATCAAACAGATATATCCATTGGAAAAATGCGATTCAATTAAATCAATGATAATCATGTGTAATAATTGTATTAAGGAATCCAGTAATAAAGATACAATAATATGTTGGTATGATTTTATGGCAATTATTTGCTGGTGGATATGTAAGATAAAATTAAAAAAAAGAAATATTATAGCAATAAATATATTACTTAAAGACAAAAAAACAATAAAAAATAAATTAGCAAAGCTCTTATATAAACAGGCATTAAATTCAAATAACGTTCAGGCAACAGTAACATCTACAAGATACGGAGAATATATAAATAAAATCCTTGGAATAAAAAAAAGATATACATTACTTCATGATATATATCATGGAGTATATAGTATCAATTATGAAGGCAATATTGATTTAAATACAGTTTTTTGTGGTGGAAAGAATGGACGCAATTGGGAATTTTTAATTCAGATTGCGCAAGCGATGCCAGATGTCACATTTAACTGTGTTATGACTAAAGATAATGTTGAAAAATATAATGAAAAATTTACAAGTAATATGATTGTGAAGTCAGATGTTTCTGAAATGGAATTTCTTGAGCTTATGTGTAGGTCACAATTAGTAGTAATGCCGTTAGATACAGAGGCACCAGCAGGATTAATTTCTTTTTATCAAGCAGCAGCTAATAAAAAAATGATTATAACTTCTAATACTGTAACCACTCAAGAGTATTTTTCAAAAGGAAGAGGAGTTTTATGTGAAAATAATATAGATGATTGGAAAAATAAGATTATATATTATTTGCAACATAAAAATGATGTCGATGCTTGTGTATCAAAATTAGAAAAATATTTAATGGATGAATGTTCAGAGGAAAAATATGCAAAAGTACTTGGAGGAATGCTTATATAATGAAAGAACGATACGAGGGAATTGATGGTTTAAAAGCATATGCAATTTTAGGAATCGTATTAATGCATGTATTATTAAATGGTGATTTCAAATTAACAGGATTCATATTCGAAAATTTAATTCCATCTTTTACTAATTTGGTTTTCCTTTTTATGATGGTAAGTGGTTTTGGAATGTGTTGTGGTTATTATCAAAAATTTAAAGATAAACAGATTGATATAAATGAGTTTTATAAAAAAAGATATAATAAAATATGGCCATATTTTGCATTGTTATGTGTATTAGATTTTTTAATATCTCCAAGTAAAAATGCATTATATGAAGTCATTGCAAATTTAACATTATGTCAAGGCCTTTTACCCAATATGAATATTTCAATTATAGGAGTAAGTTGGACATTAGCAGTTATATTTGTATTTTATTTATTATTTCCATTCTTTGTATTCTTATTAGATAATAAGAAAAGGGCTTGGTTATCATTAATATGCGCATTATTTTATAATTTAGTATGCAATATATATTTTTTTGACGAGGCTCATATTGCAAATAAGTCATTAGTTAATTTTAGTTCAAGAACAAATATCTTATATTGTGCTATTTATTTTGTAACTGGTGGATTAATTTATTTATACAGAAAAGAAATTTCACGTTTTGTAGAAAAAAACAGACTAATTGTGATGATAATTTTGTTTATTAGTTTGATTGGATATTTTACATTAGGCAGTTCTACGATTACAATATTAATATTTTGTGCTGTATCACTTGCTTATACACTTGGGTGCAAGGATAAAGGAATTTTGATTAATCCTATTGCACATTTTGTTGGGGGAATTTGTTTTGAAATTTACTTATGCCATATGATAATTTATCGCATATTTGAAAAATTGAAATTTATTCATTTGTTTACAAATAATCTGATTTCATATGTATTTGTATCGATTGCTGTAATAAGTGGTTCAATCATATTTGCTAAATGTGTTAAGTGTATTTTAAATAAATTGGAAATGATTTTGAAAAATAGGAGAGTTAGTAATGTCTAAAGAAAAAAAATTAAATGGAACAGTTATAGTAACTTATCGTTGTAATGCACGTTGTTCAATGTGTAATCGATATAAAGCACCATCAAAACCAGAAGAGGAAATAAGTTTAGAAACAATTAAAAAATTACCTAAAATGTATTTCACAAATATTACAGGAGGAGAACCTTTCATTCGTACTGATTTAAAAGATATAGTACGTGAGTTATATAAAAAATCTGACAGAATAGTTATTTCAACAAATGGATTCTTTACAGATCGTATTGTGGATTTATGCAAAGAGTTCCCAAATGTTGGTATTCGTATATCAATTGAAGGACTTGAACAAACAAATAATGAAATTCGAGGATTACAAAATGGATATCAGCGAGGATATAGTACGTTAAAAAAATTAAGAAAAATGGGAATGAAGGATGTAGGATTTGGTATGACTGTTCAAGATAAGAACGCACCTGATCTTGTTCCATTATATAAAATTTCAGACAAAATGGGTATGGAATTTGCTACTGCATCTTTACATAATAGTTTTTATTTTGTAGAAGCTAAGAATATTATAAAGGATAGACCTATGGTAGCAAAGAATTTCGAGCATCTTATAAATGAACTTCTACGTAGCAATAGTCCTAAAAAATGGTTCCGTGCTTATTTTAATCATGGATTAATAAATTATATTTATGGTCAGAAAAGATTATTACCATGTGATATGAGTTTTGATACATTCTTTATCGATCCGTATGGAGATGTAATGCCATGCAATGGAACCAAAGATAAGGAAGTAATGGGAAATTTAAATAATCAGACCTGGGATGAATTATGGAATAGTAAAGAAGCTGAAAAAGTTCGTGCTAAAGTTAGATGCTGTGATCGCGACTGTTGGATGATTGGTTCAGTCTCACCAGCTATGCACAAATATATATGGAAACCTGCAATATGGGTTATTATCCATAAGTTTAAGGCTTTGTTTACAAAACATCCTTATAGTATGTATGAATTAAAAATTTGTCGTGAATATCGAGATGGTAAAGTTACTAAAGAAGAATTAGATAGGTGTAGTACATGTGATATGAATTGTACAATAAATAATGGATTAAGTGAAGCAAGTAAGGCACAGCTTAAGTATAAGAGTGGTGAAGAAATTGTTGATGCTGATATTGCACAACAGATGGGGATACAGAAATGAATATGCCGACAATAGAGAAAAAAAGGAAAATATGGATAGATAATGTTAAGGTTTTTGCATGTATATTAGTTGTACTTGGACATTTTTTTCAAAGTATGAATAGAGCTAATATTATTTCTTCTAGTCATTTATATGAATGGTTTAATACAACAATTTACTATTTTCATGTTCCTTTATTTTTGATTTGTAGTGGTTATCTTTATCAAGAATATACAAAAGTAAATGATTTTAATAGTTGGATTAAAAATATTAAAAAAAAAGCGTTGGTATTAGGTGTTCCATATGTAACATTTTCACTAATTACCTGGATATTCAAAACATTATTTTCAAATGATGTTAATAATCAAATTGGAGGATTGTTAGAAATATTAGTGTTTCATCCAACTGCACCATATTGGTATTTGTATGCACTGTTTTTCATTTTTTTAATTACTCCAACGTTTAATAATTTAAAAATGTTAAATATATGGGCATTTTTTGCATTGATTGCTCATTTTATACCATCATGTATAAATGTTAATTATGCATTATCGATTGTATTAACAAGTGAAATTTGGTTTGTTTTGGGAATGTATATAAGCATTGTCAAATTCAAATCAGAAGGTAAAACTTTAATAGGTTG
>ERZ808240.4305-NODE-4305-length-12745-cov-19.855950_pt1 | contig 12745 bp, 11 predicted proteins | sample MGYA00521084_ERZ808240 | MGnify/ENA primary metagenome ERZ808240 (study PRJEB31516, sample SAMN03275571) | gut metagenome | biome: mammalia-associated habitat; material: feces | host: Papio cynocephalus | place: Kenya | collected 2012-08-06 ... | reverse complement strand
AAGGAAGTGTGCATGCCAATGTCGCCAATAATTAGTGTTGTCGTCCCCGTATATCAAACGGAAAAATATCTAAGAGAATGTCTATATAGTCTTTCCAGACAAACCTATAAGAATCTGGAATTCTTGCTTATTGACGATGGTTCAACGGATCGTAGTCCTCAAATATGTGATGAGCAAGCTTCAGCCGATTCACGGTTCCGTGTGTTTCATCGGGAACATGCCGGTATTGCAACTTCTCGAAATTATGGTCTCAAAATGGCTACTGGAGAATTTATCGCTTGGGTTGACAGCGATGATAGCATCGAACCAGAATACATCCAAAATTTGTATGATGCCTTATCGCAAAATAATGCGGATGGGTCTTTTGCAATCCAAAAAAAAGACGAAGAATATCTCAAGGTGCTTGTTGATGGGGAAATTCTTCAGTCACAACTTGAAGGAAAACTTGGCGTTTTATGGAGCTCGCTTATCCGTACTTCTCTGTATCAAGGTAAAACTTTCGTGGACTATGCTGCAAATGAGGATAATATTATGCTGGCACAAATTTGCGCCACAACTCATCGAGCTGTTGTAATACAAAGCAATGGATACCATTATCGCATCAGACGAGACTCAGCCGTTCATTCGTTGAATGCCAAATCGATGCAAGAGCGACTCGAGGCTTTGGCTACACGTAATGCATGGGTTAGGCAAAACTATCCAACCATGTACAAATATACACATTACACCAGTGTCCTTGAGGCGACAAAAGTTAATCGAATGCTACGTGATAATGCTGTCGAAGGAAATACAGAAACTCTGCGTTGTACAATCAAGAAAATGATACGGGAACATATCTTTAAAATACCTATTAGCTCATTAAACGAACTTAGGATCAAGGAGATTTTGGCTGGATACAAGGCGCTTGGCGTGTAGAGGAGATTAACTCATGTTAGTTAGCATCGTTGTTCCTTGTTTCAATTGCGAACACACCATACAGAGAACTATAAATAGTCTTTTTCGACAAACTTATCGTAACCTCGAAATCATACTCATTGACGATGGTTCGACAGATAAGACCGCTCACATTGTTGACAATCTCAAACAAACTGACAGTAGAATAGTTGTAAAACATATTCCCAATAAAGGCGTATCTCATGCTCGAAACGTAGGAATCAACATCTCCCAAGGTTCATTTATTACCTTTGTGGATAGTGATGACGAGCTTGAACCGAATATTATACAGCAGGCAATCATAGCACAAAAAAAAATTGACGCAGATATAGTTTTTTTCGGTCATGCAGATATAACCATCAAGACTTCTTCTACCAATAGACATGACTACTCACTAGTCAAGCCAATCGATTTGACTATCGCTCAGCATAACGAAACATTCTTCCAGACTATGTTTGAATTGGAACGTTCTCGGTATTTGTTCTCCTGTTGGGGCAAGCTTATCCGTAAAAGTTGGATAGCTGATACTCGTTTCGAAACGGACATCAACTATGGCGAAGATACGACATGGATTCTGACTCTCCTTAAAAAGAAGGGACGTATCATAGCCATACCGGATATCGGATATCTATATCATCAATCGTCGCAAGGATTGCTGAATTCCTTCTCTCCGAAGAAATCTGAATCTATCGTCAAGGCACATCAACGGCAGATTCAATTCTATTTATGGTCACAAATGCCAGCTGAATATCAACGATTTGTGCAGCTCCGTCTGACCAATGATGTCTTTTGGGCATTACAAACTATTAAGACCGTGTCAGTTTCCGTTCCGCTGCAAAAGCGCATGGAATTCATTAAAACCTTGACGGATTCCCCATTGCGTTCAATGTATCTACGCAATGCCAAATTTGCTTCAGTCGGCAGATGGCTCAAAATCCTGTTCGTCATCAACAGCGATCCATTGTGGCTTCGTTATTGTGCTAGGCCAAAAACGCTCACTGATATGAACTGATTTTTTGTTTCGTTTTCCCTTGACTCGTTAGAAGAAGATGGAATCATGGCGAAAGGCACGAGTACGCAGATGGGCTCAAACAGATGACTATCAGGCTGCTGGCTGGATCGCATTCTTTGCATCCATCAGAGACAGAGCGATGGAATAGGCAGGGCCTCGATATGACGCCGAAATCGCTGGTGTAACCAGTTAGACGCGATGTGCCTTCATAACGGGCACGATGCGCAATACACCGGCACGGTTTGCATGGATCGGGACCGAGATGCCGTCGGCACGGTCGATGACTCGCAGAATAGCGCCATGGCCAGGTCCAGCGTGCAAACCGAGCTCGTCTGACAGCACAAGCCGTCTCGTTACAAGAGCGGAATAAAAATCAGACCATATCACTCGGATACAAGACGCCGAGCGAGGTGCGGGATGAGGTGTTGCCAGGCTACTGTCGAAGGAAACTAGATTGGAGACGGGTATTACGAATCCGAAATCAATACCGTCAAAAATATCACTATGATAGGATTTGCAGGCATTTTTTCAAAACCATATATCGAAGCATACCAACAGATAGGAAGACATGGTAGAGAACAATTCCTTTTCTTCTTTCCTCAGAACGCGTCTATTGATGCGCTTTCTGGCTAGCCTTTTTATAGCCGCAGTCTTCTTCGTTGGCGGGTGCGGCAACGGGCACCAATCTACTGCCAACAAGAGTGCGAGTAATGTGACTTTGCCTCAATACTATATGAACGGCATGGTCTTCCAGAGCGGCAAGCCATTCATCGTAAAAGGCAAAGCGAATCCCGGTGCTTCCCTGACTATAAGCATCGGAGCCCAAAGCGCTTCCACGACGGCTGGAGCGGACGGCACGTTCCGGGCAAAGGTCCCTGCCAGTCCGGCATCGCTCGACCCGTACGAGCTGACAGTGACCAGCGGCGGCAGAGTGGTGAAGGACATCAAACGTGTGTATTCGGGTGAATTGTTCATCGCCGCCGGACAGTCCAACATGGAGGCATCCTACGATTTATACTACAAGGACGACAAGGACGCGAGCATCAACATGAAGAACGTGATAACACGCTCGGACCTGCCATCCCTGACGAAGGATGCAAACATCCACTACATCAAAACCGACCAGCAATCCTCCGATTCCCCAACTACAAATTTGCCGCTGCGGTATTCGACGGACTCATGGCTTGACGCGTCCTCGTCTTCCAACAAAATGAGCTATACTGCTTATTATGCGGCCATAGCAATGCGTCGAAAGCATCCGAATGTCCCCGTGGGCGTGATTGACGTGTCTTGGGGTGGCACGAACATCAGCACCCAGCTCGGAAAGATTTGGAACAATCATATGAACCCTCTTTCAGGATTCAATGTCGGCGGAGTGGTCTGGTACCAGGGAGAGTCCGACTCCTCGTACAATATTCCGTCATGGATGCGAGAGCAGTTCTATCTGAACAACAATGGCAAGGACCTGCCTGGACTAATCGACAAGTTCCGTACACTGGTCGGCGATGAGAAACTACCCTTCGTTGTAGTGCAGCTGACCCGTTCCGATTTAACGAACTTTTTCTACTCTCCGATACGTGACGCACAGTCCAAGACGGTGATGCAGAAAGAGAACACTGTTCTTGTCTCCACCCTTGATACGGACAAGGGGACAAGCGAACTCATCCATCCTCTAGGCAAAGACATCATCGGCACCCGCGCAGGCGAAATCCTATCCTCCATGATTGCCGGAGATACTCCATCGCAAGGACCTATCCCATCCCAGGCTACGACCAACGGAACCACTGTCACAGTCACGTTCAAGGGGGATACGGGCAAAGGGCTGAAGGCTATGAGCCCGATTTACAATCGGACTGCAACCTCGAGCCACTACGCCACGGCGGATACATCCAGTGATATCGATGAAGTTGAGGTAGCTGGTTCGGACGGGGTGTTCCAGCCAGCCAAGGCGAGAGTTTCCGGCGATACGCTGATTGTCAGCGCCCAGGGTATCAAAGGCTCTCCGACCCAGGTGCGTTATGCGTGGAACAACCAACCCGCCCACCCAAACCTTTATAACGGAAAGAACCTTCCCGCAGGAACATTCGTAATGGACATCGATGGGGCGACCGTCAACCCCAAACCTCGGAGCGTGCTCTTCAATGATGATGGAGGGGCGGGTACCGTAACGCCCATTTCGGGTGATGCCGGCACGCAAGCACAGATTCCGGCAAAGGTTCCGGTGCGTACGAAATACACATTCAAGGAATGGAACACGCAGGCGAATGGATCCGGTACCGCATACCATCCCGGTGATGCGATCACCATTCCCGACAAGAATCTCACCACACTTTACGCCATCTGGACAAATTAACATGAAGTAGCCTGATTTTTGTTCCGCCCTTATAGTGGGGCGGCCTGCGCCGCCTGGTTTGCGTAGTACTCGGTTTCCGCCGCTTCCGGTGTCCTGTGGTCCAGGGACCGGTGCAGACGCTTCGAGTCCCCGCCTCGAGACCCACCGGAACGTCGCCAATTCCAGCTCGTCCAGGTCGCGGAAGGGCTTGCGCCGCTAGGCGAGCTCGGTCTTGTACGCGCCGTCGGCACTCTCGGCCATGGTGTTGTCATGCGGGTCGCCGACCGTGCCGGCCGACGGCAGCATACCGTGTTCCTTGGCCCTGGCGGCGCGTACGAGGGCTGATGTACTGCGCCATGGTCGGAAATGGTGCATCGGCATGGGTCTCGAGGATGTCGCGGGCCAGCGCCTCGTGTCTCGCCCTCATGCGGCTGACGGGCCGGTTCCTGAACATGCGGTAGCCGCGCGGCGTGATGAACCCGCAGTCCAGCGACTTGGGAGGGACCCTGCATGTCGGCCCGACCCCGAAGCGGTCCTTGAATTCGTCGATGCAGGCGACCATCAACACGGTGTCGGGTCGAGCCGTGCCGCGGAAAAAGCCGACGCCGTCGTCAGGATCTCGTTCGCGCGGCGCAGCTCGGAGACCTCGGCCACGCAGCCGCTTGAGCTCGTCCATCGCCTCCTGCGTGGATCGTCTCCGCCGCGGCCGTGGCGTCCGTCTTATTGCGCCGGCGCCGCAGCGGCTCAGGCGCGATCCCCGGATCCTTGGCAACCTGTCCGATCGCCTTCGTCTCCGACGAATACAAGGCTGTTGCCGAATGTAGCGTTATACGGTATATGGCGATGGAGCAGCTTGTCTTCATTCAATGTGATACTTGCGCTATAGATAGATTGATTGCATATTATTAGTATTCGTATTTTGATGGCACCGATTTTTGGCCATTATCGTGGAGGGACAAAGGTTATTTATGAGTCAAAGAGCAAAGGGAACAATTGGCATATTGACTTTCCACCGTACACTGAATTATGGTGCCGTTCTACAGTGCTATGCGCTTATGAGAGTCATAAACGATAGCGGATATAATGCGTCAGTAATTGATTATCGATCTCCAATGATCGAGCAGCGTGAAATGCGGCCACGTATTTTTTTGCGCAAAAATGTAAAAAATTTTGTGGGTTTCCCTTTTGAAATGTTGATGAAGTATGTGCGAAGGCGTTCTTTTGCTAAATCAAAGATAAAGGCTTCTTCATTATATGGAGTAAAGAGCGATATTGATTTGGTCCCTCAATTGCAGGGTCTAGATTCAGTCGTCGTGGGTAGTGATCAGGTGTGGAATCTTGGTCTTACTGGTGGAGATTTTCAGTATTTTCTTCCAGGTCCAGGAGATTTTAAAAAAAATTCATATGCTGCGAGTTTTGGCAGTAGAAAAGTTGCGCAGGCTGAACGAGTTGCTAGATATCTCGATGATTTCAATTATGTAGGGGTCAGAGAGGCTGACGGTGTTCGAATAGCGCATGAGATGGGAATCGATGCTTCGCAAGTATTAGATCCGACCTTACTATTAACGCCTGAGCAATGGAAAAAGGTTTCCGCAGGCGTCCCGCATTTGCCGGACAAGTACATTGTTGCCTATGCGGTTAATATGAAGGAGGATGTGGTTTCCCGGGCGAAAAAAATCGCTGAAGAACATCACGCTTCTGTAGTATATATACATGGCAGCGACTGGACTCCTGTGAAAGGCGTGAAAAATATATATTCCGCTGGGCCAGATGAATTTATTTATCTTATTCGGAATGCGGAAGCGGTGGTGACGAGCTCTTTTCATGGTACTTGTTTCGCTATGTTAATGCATAGGCCATTCACGGTAGTGATGAATCACTGGAAGGAAAATGCTAATTCTCGTTTGGAGAGTCTTCTGCAGCTAGTTGGAGTCGATGAAAAAGCCGCTGCTGCAGGAATTGTGCATCCTGTTTGGGAAGATTTGGATGACTTGTTGGAGTCCGAACGTGAGCGTTCTTTGAATTATCTGAAGCAAGAATTGATTTGAAATGGAAATATTGATGTCTACTAAACAAATAATTAAGAAAATTATCCCTAGTGGAATTGTGAAAAAATATAAAAAAGTCAAAGCGTGGAGATTGCTAAAATCAGATGCTATAAAACAATTAAAACGTTATGATAGTGCATTCGCTAAGCCTGGAACGCAGGGGAGGACCCAAACGGAGGCGCGCGTAACGTTTTATGCGCATCAGATTGAAAAGGGATTAAGCCATGGCGCATTTCGTATGGGATTCGGACAAGCGGCGTTAAAGAATTTATCTGTAACACTAAGGGAATTGAAGATAACAGATCCTGAATATCGGGAGAATGTAATTTATTGGAGTGCGCTTGCTGCATTGCGTGAATACCGTATTAGGCATGAAGCCGTACATTTTGATATTTCGGATAGTATTGCTTTATTCCCAAAAGATATTTGGGAAGATTCGCAAAAGGCAGACTCACATTTGGGGGGCAGCGTAACTGTCACTGCTGCGTCCAAGGAGAATAACAACCAGTTGCCTTTTGAACGGCTATTTTTGGGACGCCGTTCTGTCCGAGAGTATTCACCTCAACCCGTTACCAAAGAGGAAATTCAGCATGCTGTAGAAATAGCCATGAAGGCTCCATCCGTTTGTAATCGTCAGCCAGTACGTGTATATGCTATTACAGATAAAGTTGTCATGAAGGAAGCCTTGCAATTGCAGGGTGGCTTTAATGGTTATCCTATGCCGCCTGTTTTATTCTTAATTACTGCGGATAACGGTGCTTTTCTATGGCCAAATGAACGTAATGAAGGCTTTACTGACGGCGGATTATTTTCAATGGCGTTGCTTCTATCGCTTGAAGCTAATGATTTAGCGGCGTGCCCGTTGAATACTATGATGTCTGATGAAATTGATCGGAAGACGCGGAATTTGATTGGGATTCCAGATGACGAATTTTTAGTCATGTATATTGCTGCTGGTCATTTTGCTTCAAAAACTAAGACGTGTGTATCTCATCGTTTCCCGGTAAAAAGAATTTTAAAATATGTTGGGTGATTTTTGATATTGCTTTGAAAGATACATTTTGATGCTGGTTTAGAGATAATTACTAGGTAGTGTTGGACATTTTTACAAGGCACGCCTTTGTCTCGAACTTATGCATAATTATGTACTTTTTAAGCTTGGAATTCAGCTATTATCCGTGAACCGGATAACATGACAGAAGCTATATGAGGGGTTGACATGGCTTTTGACAAGATAATCAGCGTCATTGTCCCTGTGTACAATGTCCGACGGTATCTTCATCAATGTTTTGATTCCCTGCTGTTGCAGAAGTACCCCTCGTATGAAGTTATTCTTGTTGATGATGGGTCAACGGACGGCTCCGGATCGATTTGCGACGAGTACGCTGCGGCGGATGAGCGTTTCACGGTTGTGCATCAACCTAATCTCGGTCTGAGTGCGGCCCGCAACATTGGCTTGGCTCATGCTGACGGGGAATATATCTCGTTCGTGGATAGCGACGATTGGGTTTCCCTACTATCTGTCCATGCTGATGTCCGCTATTGAACGAACCGGCATGTCATGTGCCTCCCTTGCCGATCTCGAAGTATTTCGTGACGGTCATGGTTGCAGATTGTGTGGGGGCCATGATGTGCCGTATGCGAAAACCGCTGTGGAGACCATAGAGGTCATGGGCGAGATGGCCATGCAGGCGTCTTTGCTGCGTCAGCGGATTAATTGCGGCGCGCAGGCACGGCTGTGCCGGCGAGATGCGTTGCTTGCCATCGTGCACGATGGCAAGGTTTTCCCTGAAGGCTTGCTATATGAGGATTTGGCCACGGTCTACCGTATCATGCATGAGACTCGGGGCAGTGTATTGGTGCATGAGAAGCTGTATGCCTATAGGCATCGTCGCTCCAGCATTATGGGGAATCGCGGTGCATTCCATGACGAAAAAGTGGAGTCCGCGATTCGTGTGGCACATGAGTTATATCGGGATATGGTGAAGTGGTACCCTGAACTCGGTGGAGGATCCGCTTCCCGTTGTTTGGCGTTATTATGCACGGTGTATTCCTCATTGGATGCGCAAGATCGCAGTAATGGGGAAATCGCGTGGCGGGAAATTCGACGATATGCCGATCTGGCCAGAGGAGATGCCGGTGCCCGTCTGAAGGATCGCTTGGCCGTGTATTGTTCAGGAGCGGGGAGACGAATGTTCTCTGCATTTTGCAGTCTATATCGTGCTTGCAGTTTTTGAGATGTCTGGTAAACGGGCGGGTTGATATGGCATATGGCGTGTTGGTCTTGATCTGCTGTGCATTGTGTCTGTTGACGCACATGCCGACGCTGCGGCGATTCCGGTGTTTGGGTTTGGTCACGATGTTGTCTATGATGGCGATTGTCTCCTCGTTGCGCTCTGACACCCTTAGTACGGATGGACCTATGTATGCAGGAGTGTTCCATAATCCGAATACATGTCGAAAATACGGTTTTGAAATAGGTTATTGCTTGTTGAACAGGGCTATATGGTGGTCGGGTGCGACCGATACCGCAATATTCGTTATAGAGAGTCTGTTACTGTATGGCGCCATTGGTCTTTTTATCTACCTGTATATCGAGCAGCGGTGGTGGGGATTTTCATGCCTCATGCTATTCGGAACGCGCACGTTCTTCATGGCCATGAACGTCTCCCGTCAATATATCGCAGTGGCTTTGTGCGTATTCGCTTTTATACTGTATGAGCGCAGACATTGGAAGTTTGCATTGGGGTTGGTGGCGCTTGCCACGGCGTTCCATATCACGTCCATGGTGGTGCTACTTGTTCCCGTGGTGGCATGGTGGCAAGGGCATGCCAAACGATTCGAAATTCAGTCTGTGGTGGTTATCGTGGTGGCATTCGCAATGCAGTTCTTCGATTATGATGACATCATCAACTGGATTGCCGGTTTCATTCCCAAATACCGCCATTACCAGCACGATTCGTTGATGGACCATACCGGTACGTCGATAGTCTGGGTACTGTATACTTTGACGGTGTCTATGGTTTTCGTCGTTTATATATGGCGTAGACGGAAGCTTGCCGATCATTCTCACCATGGTGTGACAACAATGCAGTCGAACGGTAAGGAACGACTGTTGCTCTCCGGGGCGTTGGTCTACGTGGTCATGTCTGATGCTTTTGCCGGGGTGAATACGTTAAGCCGTATGCCGATATTTTTCATTATGTTTTTTATTTGGCTGTTGACGGCTATGCTCGCTACATTAGGCAAGCGCATGCAGATAGCGGTGGAACTGCTCATCTTGGACGCTTCATTCCTCATCTGCTATCGGCAAATCTACATCAGAGGCAATTTTGGAGTGCTGCCCTATAAGATGTTTTTCGAATGACGGTGGAGGGGAACAGTATGCTCGAAGAGCAGCCATTGATTTCAGTGATTGTTCCAGTGTACGGTGTTGAGCAATCCTTGAACGAATGCGTGGCTTCCATTGTCGAACAGACCTATCGCAATCTCGATATCATTCTGGTGGATGACGGTTCGCCGGACCGTTGCCCGGAAATGTGCGACCAATGGTCTTCCAAAGACGCGCGGATCCGCGTGATTCATCAGCGTAATGCTGGACCGTCGGCGGCACGGAACGTCGGCCTCGATGCCTCTCATGGAGAGTACATAGGATTTGTCGATCCTGACGACCACATTGCCGCCGATATGTATAAAACGCTGCTGAATAACCTGCTGCGGGAACACGCTGACGTATCCATCATTGGCACCAGTTTGGTCGGCGAGGACGGAGAGGCGTACGTTCCCTGCGAGACGCAATGCTACCTGCGCATGGACTCCATGCAGGCCTTCAAATACGTGAATCTTCCCGGATATTTCCATGTTGCGGTGTGGGACAAGCTGTATAGACGCGATCTCTTCGCAGAGATTCGATTCCCCGAAAACCTGCTCAGCGGAGAGGACTATTCCGTCACATATCGCATATTGGACAGTGCGCGCACATTGGTTTACGATTCGGCGCCCAAATACTTCTATCGATTACACGAGCAGGTGACATTGCGTCTGCGTGTCACCACCGCGCAAAGCGACGAAACCGGTATCGCGCTGGAGTCGGTACGGGTCAAATATCCGCAGGCGTACGACTACATGCTGTATGGTCATCTTATTGCGACCGTGGGCAATTACAACAACATCGTTCTGCAGGGGCAACGCGGACGATGGAGGGATTTTGAACGGCGCGCCATTCGGCTCGCCCGTCGTGCGTTGCCCCGAATCATGGGTCTGCCGGAGATCCCCAAAGTCAAATGTGCGCAAATGCTCCTGTTGAGTGTTTCGCCAGCCTTGTACCGCATGGCGCTTATCGCATTCAAGCATTGCCATGCCAAGGCATTGAGCTGAACGGAAGCCTTCGAAAATGGCAGCGCGATTCGTCCATTCCGTGGGATTCAACGCCATGATGAACACGATGCTGACGGCATCCAATATGCTGATCGGCGTCATCACCATGCCGTACATCACGAGAACACTTTCCGTGGAAGGATACGGCAGCGTCACCTTCGCCCAGAGCATCTCGCAGTGGCTATCGGCGATTTGTCTGGTAGGCATACCGACGTACGGCGTGCGCGAGTGCGCCCGTGTACGTGACGATCCGCGAAAATTGACTGCCGTGGTCAGGGAGCTACTTGTCATCATCAGTGTTTGCACGTTTGCTACATTGGCGTGTTTCACGTTTGCCATTATGCTCGTTCCCCGATTGCATCAGCTCGCGGCGCTGATGTGCATGTTTCTTGTCAGCACGTTGCTTTTGTCGTTCGGAGTGGAATGGTTCTTCCAAGCTATGGAAGAGTATGAATACATCACCATCCGCAGCGTCGCCTTTAAAGCGCTTTCATTCATCGCCATGCTATGGCTCGTACGCGCGGATGGGGACTATCTCGTCTACGGCGCGATCATGGCGTTCGTGACCTGCGGCAACAACGTACTCAATCTGATACGGCTTACCGGCATGGTCGACCTGCGGGAACCGGGTCCGCTCCGCATCCGACGTCATATCAGGCCGCTCGTATCATTCGCGGCTCAGTCAATTGCCACGTCGATATATCTGTTCTTTGACAGCATCCTGCTCGGCATGCTTTCTTCCGACAACGTGCAGGTGGGCTTCTACCAGCTTGCGTCCAAGCTCAAAGGTGTGTGCTGGAACGTGATCAATGCGATTGTCGGGGTTTTGGTACCGCACCTTTCGTATTACGCGAAACATTCCATCGGACAATATCGCGGATTGGTTCAAAGCGGGTTCGGAATCGTATGCAATCTGTGCCTGGGCCTTTGCCTTTATCTGATTGTGGAAGCCAGGTCCCTGACCATATGGGTGTCCACGGGAAAATACCTTGATGCCGTTATGGCTGTGCGACTTATCGGATTGGTGAGTTTGTTTTCCTGCATGAGCACGTTCTTTGCGTCATGCATTCTCACGCCACTTGACAGGGAGGACAGGCTTGCCATCGCGAATATGGCAGGCGTGCCCATCAGCCTTATTGGGAACCTGCTGTTGGACGCCCGTCTTGGAGCCACGGGAGCGGCCCTGTCCATGTTGGTGGCGGAGATCATCATTTTTGCGATGCAGGTGCGCTATTCGTGGGATGTGCTATGCGAATCGATAAGCATACGTCGGCTGATACGAATGCTTGGATGCCACGTCTGTGCCGTGACATCGCTGGTATTGGTATGTGTCTCCATGCTTGCCGAGCAATATGCGGCACAGGTGGTGATAGGAATGGTCGTATACGGCACGGTCTGGCTTATCTGCGGATTGCTGTTGCATGAGGAAACCGTGACTTGGCTGTGTGGCCTGATACGCAACAAATCGCCTAAGAAGTAGCATTGCGCATCAAGCCAAATAGCTGCGTTGAATACTATCGAGCATGTGTTCCGATGTGAACTGGGCGAGATAAGTGCCACGAACCGTATCGAAAGAGAATCTATCTCCATGAGAACGCTCGGAGATAACGCGCTCTACTTGGCGTGCGCCTTCCTCGACATCCTGAACCTCGAACAGATAGCCATTCACCCCGGGTTTGACCACCTCGTTGCTGCCGATCACGTCTGTGGCGACGATCGGCACGCCGGCGCGCAATGCTTCGATTAACGAGTATGGCAGCCCCTCGTACAATGAAGTCAGCAGGTATACGTCAAACGCCGTGACGATGCGCTCCGCATCATCACGATATCCCAGCAGGTGCACATTATCTTTGAGGCCATTGCTCTCGACATACTCGGCTACATCGTGCTGTAAGTCGCCATCGCCGATGCATACGAAATGGACCAGTGGATTACGCCTGACCACCTGTTTTGCGATTCGCACGAACGTCAGTGGATCTTTTTGTTGAGATAGGCGCACGGTGGATCCGACAATAATCGAATTCTGCGGTAACTTGGACAAGC
>ERZ808240.4304-NODE-4304-length-12747-cov-12.009374_pt1 | contig 12747 bp, 17 predicted proteins | sample MGYA00521084_ERZ808240 | MGnify/ENA primary metagenome ERZ808240 (study PRJEB31516, sample SAMN03275571) | gut metagenome | biome: mammalia-associated habitat; material: feces | host: Papio cynocephalus | place: Kenya | collected 2012-08-06 ... | reverse complement strand
ATTCCTTTGCCTTGCGTTGCGCTCGCCTTTTTGTGTTGCTCACACTTTGGCGAGTATTCTTTTGAAAGCGAGAAATTTCTGCGCCATCATAGCCCATAAGAATGAGCTTAAGCGTTTCCGCTTCCTGTGGCGCAAGGCTCTTGAAAAGACCTCTAATCCATTCTTTTGTTTCAAAGCAATGAGCGACATCGGGAACGGTCTGCCACTCTTCTTTGAAAAAGGTTTCGATGTACGCTTCAAATGGTCGATGTTTTTTGCTGTAATAAGAAATGTGTGCGTCCTGCCGAATGGCTGTATTCATATAGGCTGCGTCCGTTGATCGTAGAGTGCCTCGGCGAATATGCTTCCAAATTTCCATCCAAACATCCTGCATATAATCCTCATTACCATAGCAGTAATGGTAAACGGTCGGGTTGTATTTTTTATAAAGCTCCTCAAAAACAGCGTAGTCGTCCATAATCTACTCCACAATTCTAAAGCCCGCATCGGACAGTTGCTCGGCTTTGTTAATCAAGTCGAAAGGTAATCCATTACTTGGTAAATGACAAGCTTCTGTTTGTACCCAACCAGTTAAATTACCAACAACTCTAACAAGACCATCTGGTTTACCAAACTTGCCTTGAATATCAGCTAAGTTATGCGGAGGTGCTTCTTGCCAGGTGACAAATGAACCTTGGCGGTTTGGTAGATCAAGAGAGCCTGCCCCGGAGCCGTTAATGGTATAGCCAGAACCTTGCGATACATTGTTCAGCTGGTTAAATGAAGATATAGCATTTCGAGCACCAATTTGTAAAGAATTAATTAGCTCTTGTTTAGCTGTATCAGTTATATCTTTTCGCACAGCCGAGTAGCTTTCTTTTACATATTTAGGCGCGTTTTTAGTCGAAATAAAACAATCTAAACCTTCTACCATATCTTTTGCTGAATTATATCCTGCTATGCCAGCCTTAATTCCCGATACTGCGGGTGCGAGCGACATAACACCTGAAGCTAATCCAATTCCGGCAGATAACACGCCAGCAAATCTTTCGTTCCAAGACTTTTGATGTTCTGCATCAAAATAAGGCAAAGTATTTGCTATGTTGCCTTGAATAAAGTAGTCTTTAAGCAAGTTGCCATTTACTATTAAAGTAGCTCTCTGTAATCCAGATACAAAGTCAAAGGACTTCTTATATCCTATTGAAGTTATATTAGCTCCTTTAGCTACATCAGAATATTTAAATGAGATATAACCCATATCTTCTATATAAAGCTTAATCATATTTAATCTACGCCAAGAATTAATAGGCTTATTTATATCTACTGTAAAGGTAGAAAGCCAATTTTCATTATAAATATAACTATCTGCAGGTATATCTATTTTATAAGTATTGATCAACTTGGTTATAGCTAAATTTGGAGGACATACCTTAACATATCCTTCTGCACCAACGGCAGCATAAAGATTAACTTGTGTTACTTGTTTATACCGACTGCTTAAAGAAGTTATTTCATCAACAGGAACAGCAAATATTCTAAATATAGAGCTTCTTGTATCTTCATAATCATTTGTATAAGAATGATAACAGAATCTATAAAAATCTTCAAAAGACATACTATATACATCGTACATAGGATTATATATATTACCATAAGTTTCTGATTCTTGATAACTTCTTGATATAACTAATATAATTCTAAAAGAAGTTGAAGGAGCTTTAACTTGAATATATTCATAATTTAAATCAGGTAAGTAAGTAACTCTACCATCAAAGAATTTACCGGTACCGAAATCGCTATATTTACATAAGTTCCCAATATTAAAACAACCAGCATACCAAGCAGTAGTTAATGGATCTGTAGTTATAGTATAATTATAAATGCCTTTGCTATCTGTATTAACATCTACATATCCGTAGTAATCATGTGAGTTATAAGTAAACTTAGCATAATTTACATCGTGTAAAGTATCTAACCTAAAAGAGGCACCGTTGGGGTTGAACGCCCCATACGGTATTACCTCTCTCTCATAGACAACAGTACACTTTCTTAGTATCTTATTGGCTACATCACTATCGCCAATATATCTATAAAGTGTTACTTTCATATCACTAATCCTTTCTAGGTCATATATGACCCAATTTGTGTTTAGCAACAGTCCATAGTATCGAATACTATTTTAAATCCCTTAAAGGCAATGTTAACTATATTAGCATAATCTCCACCAGTAGTAGCAGGATTTATTTCAGGGCTAATATATATAGCACCATTACCCACGCCCATACCGGCTTTAACACGATATAATTTATCAGTTGAATCTATCATAACTGCTTCTGTTGTTGTCATTGCGTAGTTAAAGTTATTGCCTATAAAGTTATCCAATGATATAATATCATAGCCATTATAACCACTCAAGGTAATAGGATTATTAGTAGGAGAACCTTCAACAAATATACTTGTTTGATTAGGATCAAGTGTATGGCAACATTCAAATATTGTTGTACCATTTTCAACTGTTATAGTTATAGAAACATGTGCATCTAATAGCTTATAACTAATACCAGTACCTTTTAATATAACTTTGTGATATACATTACAAGAACCTGTCTGTAAACAGTTTAACATACAATTACTTAAATATAAGTTACCTGCGGGATTAGGATGGAATGTTGGATTCATATGACTTCCCTTAAAGTAATCTGTTCTATGCAATGCAAACTGAATATTGTTTAAGTAGTCAGCACCTACAGTACCATTACCAACACCAAGCCACAATTGACATTCTTTAGACAGTTTGTCCAAGTTAGCAGGAATTATACACCAACCTATAAAGGCAAAGTGTACTTTAGCATTTGGGAATGTAGCTTGAACATATTGAACAAAGGTGTTCATTACTCTTATTTTTGTAGCATCATCACTTACTGAATATATAGCATCATTATATCCACCACCAACAACTACATCCGTAATTATGGTTTTATCTGTAATATCAGCAGCTGCTTTTTCTATTAGTGTTTGAAATGTGTTACCGGCTATTGTAAAGCCAGCACCACTCTTGGCGTATTTATAAGTATTAGCTTCACCTAATACTGCTCTACAGTTATCTATCCACGAGCTTCCTATTTCACCAGATGCATAGCTATCGCCAATGAATATATACTTTCTATTCTTTAATATGGATATCTCTTTTTGCAATTCCTCAATGGCTATTAATTCAGGAGACTTACCATCGTAGGGTATATCTCTGTAGTAATGTGTCCCCACGCAATCCATGCTTTATTCCTCGCTTTCTATATCTAATTTGGTTTCAATTTTGTCAAGCCGTCCGCACACGCTGTGCAGCGCTTCGGTAATTTTTTCCATAACCTCAACGGTCTTCTTCTGATTGACCAAGTGGTCGTAAATGACCACAGCTACGCAGACCAATCCGATTCCGTTTTCGGAAATTGCTTGTATTATTGCTTCCATTTTTTGCCTCCTATAAAACTAACATGAAAAACTCGTTAAACTCTTTGATGTAAAGCTCCTTCAGCCGGGAGAGCTGCCGCTGAAGCTCTATTTCGCTTTCCAACATCTGCTGGGAAGTGGTAACGCCAATGTTGCCGTGAATATGAGCTGTGTGCTTCCGGTCGCTCTTCGCCGATGAGGAGGCAGTGCCGTTGCCATCACTGCTCGCCACCTGTTTTTTAAGCGGCGCTTCCATCGGATATTCGAAAGCGTTGCTCTCAGACGAGGAGGAGCTACTCCCTGCCGTGCTGTCGTTGTCGACCGAGTCCTCGTAGCGGTCGTAATTCTCAATTGGCTCGTATTTGATTTTCGTCAAATCACCCATTTTGTTCCAAAAGTCGGCAATAAGGTCGGCTTTGTTCTGCATCTGAGCGACCATCATTTCCTCGCTCGGAAACGCCATATCCTGTGTCAAATAAAAGGTTTTCATCAGCGACCGCATTTCGCTGTCGGACACCCAGTTAAGACCAAATTTGAGCGGCAGAAAAATCGATTGATGATTAACCACCATATTGCTTGTCGGGTAATTCGTCATCTTCCGCCACCTCCTCTGCGTTAATCTCTTCGTGCCTCAAATCGACCGTTATTTCCGTTCCGAAAATCTCCGAAGCAAGCTTCGCCGCCTCTTGCCGAGGCTCAAGCCAATAAACTCGGTTAATCATTATTTGTTGGTTATTCGAATCGACCTCCGAAGAGAGGTTGCGCTCATGCTTTATCATGTTGGCACCGCTCGAATTAACTCCGAATGTTGTGTAAAAATCGTTGAGAATTTCGCGCATGTTCTCAAGGTATTTGTCCGCCAAATACTCGCTCGGCGTTGAATAGACAGGGACACGGTTGCCACTTTCGTTGCTCATTATTTGGCTGAAAATGTCAGGCTTTTGGATTACCGCGAGCTTGCCCGCATCAATGTCGTCCACCATTTTTCGAATAGCTTGAGCTTGCGCGTCCGTTTCCGCCTGAAAAACCTTCGCCATGCGGTTGTTCGAAAGAGACACATTTAACGAAATTTGCACTTTAGCAAGCTGTGTCGCATAATATTTAATAGTGGGAATGGTCGGCAGGGCTAGCTTGTTATTCCGAATCCATACACAGTCCTTGTTAACCTTGCCCGTGAGGTTGCCCAACACATGGTTGGCAGTGATGAGAGTAATGGGGAAATTGTAGGGGTCAAGTCCAATTCGCGAGCAACGAAGCCCTCGCAAAAGCCCATCGTTGTCCTTGATAAAAGCCGCTTCGCCTTGACTCATCAATACCCATTCAAGGTAGTCGGCGTTTAACGAGGCATCCTTGCCTTCAAAATCTTTGCCTTTCCACTCGTAAAGGCTCATCACCCTATTCCAAAGCATTTCAAACCAATAGCATTGGCAGATGCCTTCGGGTGTTTTACACCCACGGTATGGATTGCAAGAATCCAATATTGCGCTCATTTAATCATCTCCTTTAAAGAAAGGGCAGGGATTTCTCCCCGCCCTTGATGGGGGTTATTCAAGAGTGAAAATAACCGCATTCGCGCTTTTCAGTCTTACGAGCTTGCCCTGATAGTTCATAAAAATATTATAATATTCGCCAGCCGCATTAAACGGAGTCGTGCGAGTAGCTTCGTGCGTAACATATTCGCCCATCGCCATTTCATCGAAAAGAACAGCCACGGTCGGCGCGGTCGAGACCTGTGCTGTACCGTCATCAAAATTCGTCACCTCTGTATAGCTTGATGAAGTGCGGAGATAGGTCTTGCCTGTTGCGATAACATAGTAATATGTCCCTGTGGTCGTTCCGCGGTCAGCGTTTGTGTTAACCACGACAAGGTTTTTGCCGTTCTGCAAGAACCAAGCGACATAAGGGTCTTTTTCCTGCTGCCAAAATTCAATCGTTTCGTGCGTCGGAAGCACGGTCGCATCGGGCGAGAAGGTTGTTTTGAAAGCAACAATGCTATCAGAGAGAGCTTCCAAGCAAATGAGCTTTTTGCTCGCCTCGGGGGTGAAGGTTTTGATTGAGCCATCGTTGAAGCTCATCGAAGGAGTCGACAGCTTTTTGTGGATTTTGTTAATTTCCATGACGGCAAATTTTACGAAATTAGCATCGTACAAAGCATCAGCTTTGGTTACGAAGCCCGCATCGCCGCTCGCATAGCCGTAGACCGTATTGTACAATGTGCACAGCGGATAGCGCTGTGCCAGGCTATCGGGAGAATTCGCCGCACCCGCGACAGAAAGCTCTTTGATTTCCGAGGCGAGCAACGCTCGTCTGCCCTGCTCGCGTGCAAGGTTGTAGCTGTTGACAAGGTAGGTTATTTTTCCCGAGAGAAACGCCTGCATAGCATCACCGCTCATAAAAGCGCCTTCAATCTCAACAGACTGAATTGTCACAAAAAGTTTGAGAGCATTTTCGTCGACAAAATAGTCGGCAGTTTGACCTCCCTTATTGACCTTGTACATGTCAACGGATTCCTCGTTGACGAGGTTGACGAAGTCGGCTGTGCGCGTGTCAAAAAATGTGTTCTGAATTATTTCCAAAACACCGTTGGCGGGCATCGACCCGCGAATAAGCGACTGGAGCTTACTGTCGTATTTGCGAACGAGGTTGAGCGACAGCCTTACTTTGTTTGCGATTTCATTCGCAAAATTGTTCTTAAAGGTATCGGCATCGGTCGCCGAAAGCTTTCGACCAAAGTCGATGAGAGAGTTATCGTCCACAATGGCGGCATCCGCCACGCCCGCCGCGCGGGAAACTAACTCGTTTATAGCTATCCATGCGTTGTTATTAATCATTTTTTCAAATCCTTTCAAAAATAAAAAATTGAGATTTTATACCCGTATTCATCGGGAAAAGTGAGGGTTATGTCGACTGGCTGTTCGTTTCTTTCGATTAACCAATAACAGCCGTTCCAGTTAATTTGCCCGTGTAGCCCGTCCCAAACGATGGTGAACGCCGATACAGGCTCGGCGGCTTCGGGAAAATCGGTGCTTTTCCGCACGAGCGAAGCGGCGGCGGGTGAAACGGTGAAGGAATAGGTTGGGGTTGAGGGTGTGCCGCTTGCGATGACCTCAACTCGGCACGGTATGTTGCGTTCCAAAATAACGGAGCGCCCTGTGCTTTTTTCGGGAAACATCGCGTCCGTTTCGTCCTGAATACGGTCAACCTTTCCTTCTAACCTTGCGAGGGCTACCTTTGTCAAAAAATAGTCTTGCTCGCTAAAATTTTGAAAACTGTATTTCATCGTTTCAAAATCACCACCACCGTTCCCGCGGGGATGTCGTCAGAGCCTTCGATGTGCAGTTGCGAAACGGGCAACTGCAAGAATGGTTGATAAGAGTTTTCAAGTCCACTATTGGGCGTTTTAGCCGCCCAACCAATTTGTGCGGCGACGCCGACCTCGCCTGTGCATGGATGGTTATAACTCATTTCATAAATACCCTCGGTATTTTTGAACGAAACACAATGACTCGTTCCTGTGTTAGCATCTGTTGCCAAAGCAACATATTTGGTTAGCGTTGAGGTTGTTCCGCGCAATCGTAAAATCAGCTGCGAGGAGGTTGGCGGCAAGTAAATCAAAATGATGAGGTCATTCAAAGGCGCGGCAAGCGTTTTCGTCCATTCAGGAGTCGACGCTGTTATAGGTATCTGTTCCAAAAATTCATACGGTTTTGCTCCGCCACCCACTCCTGCGACAGCGCTTTTGAGCAGCTGATAGTCCTGCTCCGAAAATCCTGTTTTCGGATTAAAATTCATTTTTCTTCATCCTTTCTTAATTAAATAGACTCGCCCACGCTTCTTCCGAAGAAACGGTAGGCTCTTCCTTTTTTTCTTCGGGCGGTTTTTCCGCACCGTCCAGCTTCGCTTGCATGTTGGTTACAGCAGCGGTTATTCCGGCAAGCCCTTCAGCCAGCTTGGAAATCTCGCTCATCACATCCTCCGCTGTTATCTTTTTTTCTTCAGTCATTGTTCATTCCTCCTTTCATTCCTTTTCGTTAATTTAATTATATCATAAAAAAAAAAAAAATCAAGTTTTTAAAAAAAGTGCTTGACAAACATGTTATGTTATGTTATAATGTATAACAGTAAGGGCGACAGCCCAAAAGAAAGGAAAATGAAAAAATGAAAAAATACAAAGTAAACGAAATAACTGGTTGGCATATTGCTCCGATAGCCTTTTTCTTTGAAAGAGAAAAAGCGGAAGAATATATAGCTTTGAAAAAAGCTGACAATCCGCCTCATGTTAATAAGCTTTTTTCGTATGAAATTTGCGAAATTGATGATTAAGCCGAAACGGTCGAAAGACCGTCCGCAGGGGATGACCTCCCTGCGCTGATGATGGTAGGTTAGAAAGGAAAAAAATCATGGAAAAGAACACAAAAGCTATTAACTGGAAAGGAGGAGAAAATGGGATAAAAAATTTCTTCGATTACGCAGGTTTTCAATTCTGCATAAACGAAATTTTGCAAGAGAACGGCAAAATCCAATATTATCTCGCGCTTTACGACCGTTCGATTGAGCTATATGCATCTTTTAAAATGACTTATCTCGGTCGCGGCAGAGACTTTTTCAAAAACTGGTACAGACTGAAATTCAAAAAAGACATCAACCCGTTGGCGTTATTCGGGGATTTTGACGAATGGTCTTACCGTTACAGCGATTTTATGGAGTTTCGCGGAAAAGAAAGGGCTGGCAAAGAATTTATAACGACCGTAAATAAAGGTGAACGCCTTTCACCAATGTTTGACTCTATTGACGAAGTGAAAGATAATGCTCAAAAATGGTTAGACCTTCATTTCGGCTCATTGCTCGACAAAAACATGAGCGCTCCTGCATTGGACAGTACAGAATGGGAGGAGGTGCGAGAGGATGGCTAAAGGGCGCACTTTTTATGTGTCGGATGACCTGTGGGACGGTCTGATTGATTTGCAGAACGAGCTTGAAAACGAGACGGGCATAAAACCTTCTATTTCCGCGTTAATTTCTGCAGCTATAAAAAAATTTATAAAAGAGAGGTAATCACAATGGATTTTGGCAAAAAAATACGGGACATTGAATTAGAGGTTATTCAATTGGAAATGGTTGAGAATAACTTGAGGGCGCTTTCGATTGCCGCTACAAGCTGCGACAGCTTTCCGCAATATGCTCTTGAAACCCCAGTTAATGAGTTAAAAGCAATTGTCGATAGATTGAATGAAACGATTTCAATCGCTTATCGCCGAATAAAGGGGGAACAAAAATGAATGATTTAGATTTTGAAAGAGCTTCCAAATTGGATGATGTTGTAATCGAGCTTGAAGAAGCAATTAACCTGCTTTCAATCTACAGCGAGCATGCTGACGAGGAAACGCAATGCTACCAAAAGCTTTCATTTGAAAAGCGCCAAGAATTAGCTATGTGCTATGTTAATCGGCTGCCAATGTTAGATGCTTTGCTTTGCTCGGCTTGGAAAAAAATCAGTGCTCAAAAAGAAATTATCGAGCAAATTTCCGAGAGCTTTTATTCAAAAAAAGATGAGTAAAAAGGAGGCATATGTCAACAAAACATTCGCCGTCACTTTTTCGGAAGGTGGAAAATGGCTTTTTGCAAAAAGCAAAGATTCTGTGATAAGTGGTAAAGGTATTGAGAGCTTGCTCAATTTGATTCGTTCTCAAACAAAATCCGAAAAACGCAAAATCGTTGTTTGGAATTTCCACCTTTCGGAAATGATGATTTGGGCAGGTGAAGAAAGCTTCGACCATGTCGAAAAGCACACTCTGCGCGGTTATATTGTGAAGTATGCTGATTTCAAAAATGTGAAATTCAAAAACACGAAGGAATTCTACCGCCTTCCGCTTGCCGAGCTTCGGCAGAAGAAAAAGCTTTCTTCCGAAAACGAGCTATCCATTGTTTGGGAATGTGCCGAAGCGGAGCGGTTGAAAAACAATGGCAGAATCAGCCGCATCCCCGACACAGCCATAGGTTATGTTTCGAGACAAATCAACGGCTTGGCAGGATTTGGAGCGAGAGGGGCGGAGCTTTATCGGCTTGGTCTTTCGATTGATGACGAGACTCATCAAATAATTTCGGAGTGCAAAAACGGCGGATTGTGCGGAGTGGATTTTGACCGCATCGATTATTCGTGTGTCGTAAATTCTTATGATTTCAAATCGTTTTATCCCTGGATAATGGCAACACAATCGTTCCCGCACAGCCGATATATTTGCATTCATGGCTTGCAAGAAAAAAGCTTTCGATTTTGGCGCTTCAATGAAAAAGCCAAGAATGGAGAGTTAAGGTGGATTGGTCGTGCAAGATTTGCTTTCATTCGTGCCAAAGGCATTGATTGGCTGAAATTTGACAGCGCCATTCAGGACACCTATACCTTCACCGATTTGGATTTTCGCATAATCCAAAGAGATTATGACTACATAATTGAAGAATTTACTCACTTCATACCGTTTGAGGCATGCCAAAAGCTTCCCGGCAGCCTTCGGGGATACATCGAGGAGCAGTTTGCCGTCAAAGAACGCTTTGAAGAAGGCTCGGCGGAATATGAGGAAGCAAAAATATTCCTCAATTCGGTCTTTGGGCTTTTCTGCCAAAATCATGTCGCTTACGGCAAAGCGCCTGATTGCTTTACCGCAAAACAAAGACCTTTGGTCATCGGCGTTTTTGTAGCCGCCTACGGTCGGTATTATCTTTGGGACATCGCCCGACAGCATAATCCGTTGGCATGGGACACGGACGGTTTCAAAACCGAGGATACTCTTGATTTAGACTCGTTTAATGAGAGTCGAGAGGTCATTGGGCGGCTGGGTAAATTGTTATGTGAGGCAGAATATGCCGACTGCACCGTTTTTGGAAACAAGCAGTATATTCTGAACGGCGAGCTGAAGCTGTCGGGAACGGACGGTAAATTGGCAACAGAGTATTGCCGAACGCACGGCATAGAGCCGCGTGTTGGAACGGTCATTCCGCCCGAATATACAAACCGCGTTATAATCAAAGAAAAATCGATGGTTAAAGTACCGTACACCATCGGCAAAAAATTTTACGAGGAGGAAAATTATGAAATTTGAAATCGAAACTTCGGACATTTTTGATGAGCTTTATCAAAAAGCAGAGAAATTGACCGAAAGGGAAAAAGCGCTTTTCGCCACCCTGTTAGGGGTGGACAAGGGGTTAAATTTGAATTTTGCATTTGACTGCAAAAAAGAGAAAATCGCCGCAAAAAAAAGTGAGCCAATAGAGTACGAAAAAATCGTGCGCAGCTACAATGAAATTTGCAAATCGCTTCAAAAGGTTACCGTGATTTCGCAGAATCGAAAAAATGCTATGCGAATTTTATGCAGTGAGTTTTCGTTCGAGCAAATCACAAAAGCCTTTGAAAAAGCGGAAGCTTCGGATTTTCTCTCGGGAAAAATCAAACCATGGCGGGCTAACTTCGATTGGCTGATGAAAAAGGCTAATTTTGTTAAAACGCTTGAAGGCAATTTTGACAATCGAAAAGTCAAGAGCGCCGAAAGCCACATGGCTGCTTACGATTTGGATTTGTTTGAAAAAATGCTTAACAGCGATGACTGAGGTGAAAAATGAAAGATTACAAAGAAATTACTCCAAGGGACATTGAAAAGATGTCCCTTGCGGAATTAAACGAGAGTATAGCCGCGTACGCAAAAAAACTCCAATACCGCCTTGAACGACTGGAGCGAGCAAGGACAAGCGGCGAAAAAGCAGCTGCAATTAGGTTTATCTCAAATACCACAAAAAATATTTATCGCGAAGTCGATTTGACAGGACTTCCGCTGCCAAATTCTCCGACCAAAGAATTCCAAGACGAAAAAGAAGCTCGCGCCCGTTTGAAAAACCTTGTTTCAAACTTGCGTTCGCCGCAAAGCACAGTTCGCGGACAAATGGTGAGCTTTCGGCATCGCCGCATCGAAACGCGAAAATATATTGCCAAAACACAAGGCAAGAAAACCGCAAGTAAGCTCACAAAAGCTGACCTTGAATTACTCGGATATGTGTTCCGCGACCTCGGACATGGTCGCGAAAAATATTCTTCGGGCGAAACTATCGATGCATTCACCATTGCGTTAAGTCTTGGATACGGCGAAGAAAATATGAGCGAAACCGTTCGCAAAATATTAGAAGGAATAGAGGTTGAAACTGCTAAATGAGCTATGTAAAAAAGGTGGTCGATGGAGTCGAACAAGAATATTGGCTGAAGGACGACCTCGATAAAACGGGAGCTAATTATCGAATAGCGTTCTCGCAGAGAGGGCCGGGCAAGAGCTACCAAACAAAATGCGAAGCCATTGACCGTTGGTTAAAAAACGGTAAGCAATTCGGATTAATTCGGCGCTATGAAAACGAAATCGACCTAGCCAAAATGAGAGAGTACTGGTCAGATATGACCGAGTATTTCGTTGAAAAGGCAAGAATGGTTTTTCCGACTTACGAAAGCTTCATCATTGTCCCGCGCACAGGGCAGTGGACTGTCTACGGCACGAAAGAAGGAACGAGCAACAAAGACCCACTCGGAGTTATCGGCTATTATTTTGCCACAAATTGCTCGCAAAAATATAAATCGGTGAGCTACCCTGATGTTGATTTTGTAGTCGTCGAGGAATTTATGTCGGAAAGCCATCAGTATTTGCCTCACGAATTCGACAAAATAATGAGCATCATCAGCACAATCAAACGCCGCAGAACAGACTTTGTAATATATATGCTCGGAAACACGGTCGATATGAATTGCCCGCTTTTGCGCGAAATGAAAATCAACTGTCGCGAAATGGCGCAAGGCGAGGTTAAACTCTTCACTTATTACGGCGGCAAAAATGGCGAGATAAAGAACACTGTAGCGGTTGAGTATATCCGCCCAGTCGAACAATCGGAAGACTCGGAAAGCTTTTATGTGTTTAATCGTCAGCAAGAAAACATGATAATCAATGGCGCATGGCAGACAGGCGATTACCCGCTTTTTGATGAAGAGGATTTTTACGCTGCTAAAATCAAATTGAGCATCGTCCTAGATCATGGCGGCATAAAGCTGTACTGTTATTTCACCGAAGCGAAGGACGGACTTCCGATGGCATTCGTTAGCTCAAGGCGACTCGGCAATCGATTCAAATATTTTTTCATTACGGCAAAAACAGACATCTCCCGAAAGCAATTTGCAATTGAAAGCACACTGCCAATTGTGAAAAAAATCAAAGCGCTCATCGCTGAATGTGTGAACAATGCAAATTTGAAGTTTGCTTCAAATTATGATGGCTCGGATTTCGATGACCTACTTCC
>ERZ808240.4303-NODE-4303-length-12751-cov-7.441793_pt1 | contig 12751 bp, 6 predicted proteins | sample MGYA00521084_ERZ808240 | MGnify/ENA primary metagenome ERZ808240 (study PRJEB31516, sample SAMN03275571) | gut metagenome | biome: mammalia-associated habitat; material: feces | host: Papio cynocephalus | place: Kenya | collected 2012-08-06 ... | reverse complement strand
TCCTGGTGGCACCACTTAGAAGAGTTGTCTCAAAAGAGATAACTCTTTTTTGTGTATGATAGAGCAAAGGACTGGTAATAAAAAATTTTGGCCTTGTGTCCCCGGTTCGATTCCTGGTGGCACCACGTAAAGAGAGTTGTTCTTCGGAATAACTCTTTTTTTGTGTATGTATTTTTGTTCTTTTTATTGTTATGTAAGAGCTATTAAGCAAGTACCGAAGGGACGATATAGCAAGCTTAGTATTCTTCTATATAATTTTTGAATATCCACTTATAATATTTTGCTTGTAATGAACAAGGGCATACGTACCGAAGTTCGTATGCCCTCTTTTTAATAAAACTTAATGATCTTTTCTGATAAGCGAAAAGATTTGGTTGTGCACAGACAATCTGTTAGTCGTCCATGTGGCTCCACATGCCACCTTGATTAGGCGTTTGCTGCTTGTTAGACCATACGCTTGAGGTTGTACCACCCTTTTCCTCATCGCTTGAGCCAATACCAAAAACTTGGCTTGCACATAGTGGGGTGAGAGGAGTTACGTAGTTAAATACAGCGAGCGATGGAGCAATATATTGTTTTTTCATAATGCTGAAAATATTGTTTTTTGTGTTTAACAGAATAGTTTATTTCACAATGTATTTCTTGCCATTTTGAATGTAAACACCGCCATTTAAAGCTTTAGCCACACGGCGGCCACTGAGGTCGAACACGGGTGCATTGGTGTTTGCTGCGTTAATGCCATTAGCAAGCGCATTGTTGATGTCTGTTGTGTTGCCGCCAAAAACAAGTGCTACGGCTTGTCCGTTTGGTGCTTGATAGTATGCACGATTGGCAGGGATGGTTGTGAGTGTAGAGGCTGGCGTCCAGAAGCCAACAGTGCTTGTTGCGCCATCTTTGGGACCAAATACAAGGTAGTTCGCGCGGTTATCGTCGGTAACGCTCACTGGGGCATTGGTTCCGCTCAGCACACTTGTGTTGCTATTTTCGCCAAGCGTAAGGGTTGCGGTTGTAGCCTTTGTGTCGCTCACAAGTACTACGCCTGCGTTGGCAGCAAAGCCACCATCCTCGGTAGATTTCACAACGAGAGTGTTGCCTGTAGCTTCGGTTTCAGCTACATAAGCAGTAGCACCATCTACAGCCGAAATGCTATAGGGGAGAAATAAACTTGCATAAGAAGCATCGCCCAATTCGTGTAGAGCCACTTGTATGTCGGTAGCTTTAAGAATGTACCAACCTGCGTTTGCGTCAGCAGTCCAATAATTAATGCATCCGTTGGTTTCGGCATTGAGTTTGTTGTTGTTGCCATCAATCACATTGTAGTTGCCATTGCTTTCATTTTTGATGCTAAAGGTAAAGGCATAGCCATGCTCAAAGTTTGTTAAGTTTGGAGCATTGTTGTTGCTACCATCAGTGGCATTGGTTAGCCCTGTTAGGTATGTACCTGTGTTGGCATTCATCAACTTATATTGAGTAGAGCCTTCAATGGGCACAAGTTTCCAAATGTTACTAAGGTTTGTTTTTTGTGTAGAAGCCTCTAACGAGCGGCCAACGGTGTAGCTATCATTCAAGCCTAAGAAACGATTGTTTCCGCTCTTAGCACATTGAAGACGTATGTATTGATTGTCAGTACCTGCTTTCACTTTTTGCTTATAAGCAAGGTAGTTTTCGTAGGTTGGATTAGCTTTTAGCGTAGCTTTTTCGTTGGCTGCAACAGTAAGAATGTCGGCGGGGCTATTCACAAGTGTATTGATATGCGTGTCAATGTTGTTGGCCAAAGTGTTGTAGTCTTCATCGCTTACAGGTTCAAATATCCATTTGCTTGCGCCTGCGTTACGTCCATAAAGTATTACATGGTCGTCATTATTAGCGTGGTACCATGTGCTGCTATTAAGGTTTGAGGTTGTACCGATGGCAGCGAGTCCATCACTATTGTAACCATAGCTGACGATATATAGGCTGCTTGCATCAGTGTTTACTGTAGCGTTGCTTGCATAAAGTCCTGAGTATGCATTTTTTAGTTTAAAAGTACCTTCGCTATCGCCGTTTTCAACAATCCATACAGAGGCCTTTACCTTGTCGCCTTTGTTTACGTAGAGGTTGTTACCAGGAATTACGTTAGGAGTGATATACTTGCTTGTGTAATTATTTTTGATAGCATATTTTTGTCCTACAGTAGGCTTGTGGCTATCAATTTGGCTCTTGAACGCAGCAACCTTAGTGTTGATGGTGGATAAACTTGTTTGCAGATTGTCCCAAGTAATGTTGTCTGTAGTAAGGCCTTGTATGCTTGTTTTGTAAGCTTCGAACTCGGCTTGCGTAGGTTGGAAAACTCCTCCTACATGACCCGTGAACGTAGTAATCAATGATTGTGCTTCGTTTACGGCATCTGTTGCATAGCTCGCAATATTGTAAAAGTAGAATGTTGAGCCCGTATCTTCGTTACCACTATTATTTATCCAGAATGATACGTAGTTGTCACGTTGATTGATATAGTAGTTTGTCAATCCTTTTACAGAAAGTGTGAAGCCACCTTCATTCTTGCTTGTGTTTGCGTGAATGTTGAAGGTGGTGAGCCAATTGTTGGCACCTTGCGCAGTAGCATTGCTGAGCGTTGCATCCACCATTTTGGCTCTCGCATCGCCACCAGTGTTTCCGCTTTGGTAGTTGAGTGCTAACACCTTGGTTGCCCCCTCGCTCTTGTTGTAGAGTTTGTAGCCCTCGGTTTCGTTGCCCACGATGCACCATAGGCCTTTGTCGATGGTGTTGTTGATGGTGTTAAAATCGTTGGTGCTCTTGAGGTAAGCGTTGGCATCAACATTTTCGGTCGAAACGTATGCCCCACGCAATTTCATGGTGTACCAATGCGTGTTTTCGGCAAAACTGCCATTTGCTGGAGCATCAGATACTTGGTAGCTTACAGCTGTTTGGGCTTTTGCCGAAACAATGCTAACAAGCATGAGTGCACACAACAAGAATAAGTTTGTAATTTTTCTCATTGAGTTGATAGATTTTGTTATTAAATGATTTAGAGTTTTTTATGTTCTGTTTGAGGAGTGTTGATGCAATGAACTCAATAGTAGAATCGGTTCATTTAGTGCACCAATGTGTTTCATAATCAAGGCAGTGTGTAGATTATGTTATTTTAATAAATTGCTATATTATTTCTGTGCAAAAGTACATACAAATGTTTAATATATCAAACGGGTGGGTGAAAGTATGTTAAAATATTGTCTACTTGCGAAAAGTGCAAAATGTATTTAGCAAAAGATGACACGATGAGGTGTTCATCCGTGTTTTATTGTTTGTTTTTTTTTATTCTGTTGAATGTTGCACAATGCATTTTATTTTGATAAATATGTGCTTAAATACAAGATTGTACACCTACTTTAAATAAGCATTTTTGTGAACTATTTTTGACATTTTGAACTTTCAAAATAGACGAAAATCTGTAATAGTATTGTATACAGTGAATTAAAATATTGTTTAAAAAGGCTTTGCCCGTTACAAGGATACGTATCCTTAAGTGCTAAGGATACGTATCCTAAGAGGCTAAGAATACGTATCCTTAGGTGCTTATAAAGGCTTTATAAGACCTTAAGGATACGTATCCTTACAAGTGAAAGTATGATGTGATGAATTAAAAGTTGTTGATTATCAATGAATAACGATTTTGGCTCATTTTTTAAATAAAATGCTCATTGCATTTTATTTTTTAAAAGAATGGATTTATGGCGCTTAAGATGTGCGAGTTAGGAGGTAAAAAGGTAGTTAATAAATAGAATTGATAGGAAGGTAAGATTTGAAATTTATGTTAGGATTTTTTGTGTATACATAAGTCCATGTGGGACTTGCAACATAGCTTATTATTAAGGTGATAAAAAACTCAAGTTTCTCTGATTGTTGCAATAGAGCTAACTACCCATAATAAAAATCCCTTGCATGAGTAATAGAAACTCAGCAAGGGATTTGCACGTTTTGTATGATTAATAAGAAATACGAATATTACATCAAGAGGGTATTAGAAGTGGAACTTGCTACCAATAGAGAGGGTGAGCTGTCCGTCAACAGGGTGGCCCGTTCCGCCAGGGATTACCTTTGATGAGTAGAACGATGCTTCAGGTTGCATATAAACTTCTACTGCTGGAGCTACCTTGAAACCTGCTTGCAATGCAGCTTGGAAGCCAGGAACAATCTGTGCGCTGCGCCCCTTGCTTGAGCAGAAATTGAGCGATGCACCAGCCAAGCCCGAGAGTTGGAACACCTTGTTGGCAGTGCTCTCGCCTGTAACAGCTGTGCGGAGGTTCATCATGTAGTTGGCACGGATGGCAGTAACGTTGTAGCGTGTGTGCTTAGTGCGATTAACCATCATGTTGGTAAGGTCGATTTCGTAACCATGCAAGCCTGTGAGCCATTGTCCGTAGCCGATGGCTGCGTTGTAGGTCCAACGATAGCCTTTCTTTTCAGGAGCAAGGTTCATGCTATTAACGCCTGTACCCATGTTGATAGTAATGTAATGATTCTTTGCAGGCGCTGCAATATCCTTGAGGTCGGCACTGCGTTTAAAGCTGTAGTCTACACCAAGAAGCATGAGCGGTTTCCAATGTGCAAGGCGTGAACCACCTTTAAAGCGCTTAGACATGTGATAACCTACTTGAGGTTCGGCAAAGATGTGTGCATTGTTTGCCACTCTCACAGCAAGTTGGCCGCCTACGTGAATATCTGACGTGAAATAGTCTTTGCCTCCAGCGTAGTCAAGACCAAGATTAAGACCTGCAAGAGCTGAAACGCTAACTACACGGTCGGGATCGTAGCCATAAGCGTGGGCAGTGAGGTCGGTAAGGTAGTCGGCACCAACAACGGCTGTTGCATACTTGTTGCCCTTAAACTTGCCCAATGTGCCTTGCACGTTGGCGCGCCATGCCGAGAGTGGAGTGTACCAATTGGTATAGCTCAAACGGCCTACGCCATTATAAGCTCCCTTGGTGCGTGCGTTGTTGGCGGGCACAGCAGCACCACCTGCCAATGAGAAGCTGCTACGCAAACCACCTTCGTCCTCAAGGGTTTCATTGCTCAGTTTAGCATTGTAGTTGCGCAAGTTAAACTGCATACCAGCTAAGCCTGAAGCCACGAGGTCGATTTTTGAATTGCCCATGTTCGATGGCAGATAATTCTTGCCATATCCCTGAAGTTTAGGCTCAACAAAGATGGCGCAGAACGGACTTACGTGCCATGTGCCACGCACTGATGCGTCAAGACCAAAGAAGGTTTTGCTCTTTCGTTGGCATTGCGAAATGTTCATACCTAAACCACCAGTAAACTCAAACAAGCGATCGGCGCGATAACCCATCATGGCGTTAGTAAAGTTGAACAAGTAGTCGGCACCAAAGTCCATGCGACTCCAACTGCTGTTTTCGCTAAAGCGCGTCTTGCTCAGCTGGCCCCATACGCGGGCACCATGTAGCGGAGCAAACCATTTGCCAACAGCAGCATAGCCTGTGGGACGAGCATATTTAAATGCATGACGAACGGCAGTGCGAGTAACATCAATGTTAAGTCCACCACCCATTTCAATAAAGGTGTGGTCGTGCCATTGGCCTGCTATGAAATCGTCGTTGGCGCGCTCTGCTGCAGCCTCGCTAGTATTGTTGGTATAAACAAAGCCAAGAAGCAAAGAAGGTACGCAATCATAGCTACCTACGGTGCTACTAGTTGTGATGTAATCTTTGTTGTAGATGTCTACACGTGGTTCAACTACAAAAGTAAAGCCACGACCTATACGGGCATTGCCCTGCAAACCTGCGCCAAGACCAAGGGTGGTGTTGTGTTTGCCGTTAGACGAAGCGTAGTTAAGACTTGCACCAGCTACACCATTTACCCACCAACGGCGGCTTGTGTCTACACCGCCAAATAGGTTGTGCAGATTGGCCATATAGTCAATTTGTCCGCCAATAGCATTGGCTTTGTTACTATCCTTTTGTTTGATAACAGTGGCGGAACCTGTAAGGCGCAGAGCATTGTAGGCATTAAACCATTTACCAACGCTTATGGCTGCGCGTCCGCCAGCATTATCCTTCCATGTGCTAGGGTGTGCATTGCTCAAGAATGACATACCGCCCATTACACCAATAAATAAGCCATCGGTAAAGCCATTGTTCTTAGGTGAAGTGCTGTCGCCATACTTGTGTGCACGCTCCTCGGGGGTAAGCATGCGATAGCCTAAACCAGCCATAATGCTTGCCGTTGGACGATATTTGCGCCAAGTGTTGCTGAGTGTGGCATTTTGGTGCAAAACGCCCAAATGAGGCTCAGCATAGATGTAAGTATAGGGTGAAAATGCATATTGACCACGCAAACCGAGGTGGGCACCCAATCCCTTTTTGCTTTCGCCATGGTTGCGAGCATAAACAACGTCGATACCAGCCACACCAAACACCTCGAACGACCGTGGGGTGGTGTAGTGGCGATTAGCAATGGCGGTGATGTTCATAAGGTAATCAAGTGTGACATCGCCAAACTTAATTTTCTCGCCATTTGTGCGATAAAGGCCTGCATTAACGCCAAGGCGTACACCATGTTCGGGTGTGATAAAGTCGCCTATTGTCCAGCCACCTTGTGCACCATACTTAATGTTGTGTGCACCAACAAAGTTAAATCCTGCACCAAGGTCGGTGAAGAGATGATCGCCAAACTTTTTGTTCTCGTAGTGCTTTGTAACGTGTGGACGTTGCAACATATAGTCCAATGCACTCTTTTGCAGTTTGGGCAAACTATCGTTTTGAGCATGGAGTGCAGTTGGCACCGAGAGTGCTAAGAGGCAGCAGATACTTGCAGCTTTCATAACCTTTGAGTTTTTCAGATTGCGGCTTTTGTTGTTGGAAAATTCTGTTTTTTTCATTTTTTCTCTACCTCTTTTTTGTTCTTCTTATCCTTAATTTCCTTAATGCATTCAAGGTCATTGACATCGGCATCGTTCTCAGCTATTTCGATGAGTGAAGGGTCGAGTGTTAGTGCCTTTCTAAGTTCGATGTTACCCTTAAGCGAAGTGTTAGAGTCTTTAGAGCGGTGCATACAAATGGCTTTGATGTAGTGAGTTACTGCATCGTCATCGGTAAGTCCCTTTGATTTTTCCAACGCTTCTTCGTCTTTCTTCATAGCCAAAAGAAGCACAACTTCGTTGCGTAAGCCAGTTTGAGCAATGATGTCATAGTTCTTGTCGTAACGTCCCATAAAGGCATCGTTTACTGCCAAGAGTAAGCGGTTCTCTTCGGTTTTAGGTATAAACTCAACAAGCGAGTCGGCAGCTTGGTATTCGCTATTAACAAGTAGTGCCACCATTTGGTTTTGATTGACAACGGCAGGCGCCATAACCTTTTGCTTATTTCCGTTTTCGTCGTAGAGTTTCTTACCAGCAAAGTTGCGCAAAATCTCTGGGTCTGGTGTACCACGCTTAATGAGAAGAGCCGACAAGTCGTTGGCGGCAGCAGTGAATGAAGGATAAACTTCAAGTGCTTGGCGCAATATCTTTTCGCGTTTAGCCTCGTCGTCCTCGCTACGATACATGCGGAAGAACTCGTATCTTGATAGTTTTTTATAATCTTGATTGTAGAGTTCCTTAATCTCGTCGAGTGTGAGATTACGGAAGATAGAGTAGTTCATGGTGTAACCTACCGAACGGAGCATAGGCAAGTATTTGCCTTGTAGCAAAGAATTGTAGAACGGCAGACGCTTCATGCCTTGGCTCACTGCATCGCCTTTAAAACGGCGTGCAACGCTTTCAACCTGGTCTGCTTCGTTGTTAAGAGTATCTTTACGCATGAGTTTCACCACGTCGCTCCAAGGTGCAACCGAGGCATTAGAGCTAAACTTCATGTTGCGTCGGAGGTTCTCGGGCATTTGCATACGGAAGTAGTTGATAGCGTAGTCCATGCGTCGTTTAGCCAAAGAGAGGTTGCTTGTGTATTTACCATCAGGTGATGAAGTACCGCTGATGCTGAGCGCTTGTACTGTGGCATCTTTGGTAGCAGCAATGTCTTGCACTTGTTGTTGCAACTTTTTGATTTCTATAGCATTGTGTTCGTCGTTAGGGTTGAACTCAGCCTTACCTATGGGGAAACGAAGGTCAATGTTGCCCTTGCTATCGCGCAATTGCGGTTTGGCTTTAGGAATAAAGTTGTCGTCTGCAATTTCAGAAGAGCCAAAAGAGAAATCAAGCCAACGCATAGGACGGATAACGCCCTTTGTAGCTATGATGGTGTCGCGATAGATAATTTTGTTATAGTCCTCAATAGCTGCATAGATTACACCTCTAAAAATATCGTTAGGGTTCTTTACGAAGATAGAATCCATATACATAAAGGCATCTCTTGTGTCGGTGTGCTTGTCGCGAAGCGTATCGTTTTTAACCAATATGTATTTAGCTAAAGGGTCGCCATCTTTGCCGTTCATATCAAAGGCATACATACGGTCTTGTGTTTGGTTATACTCAACAGCATCGTACACCATAGGGCGCATGAGTGCATGCTTTTTGCGTGTTTGGTTGTCGAATATACGTTGCGCAACCAAACGGCAATCGTGACCAAATAATTTAGAAGGAACGCCAATAACATTCTTGAAGTATGCCATGTTACCCTTTATTTCGATAGGGGTAGGAGTAATGGTAAGTTCCTTTACCTTTCTCTTGACAACAACCGCAGCTTCGCCAAGATTAGTATCAATCATAGTGAGGCGTACTACCAAACTGTCGCGACCTCTTAGTTTGACAGTTTGACTTTCAGCACCCGTCATAGAAAAGCGCAGAGAAGTGTTTGAGTGGGCATTGAGCGAAAAACGGCCATCACCATCGCTTTGTGCCACAATCTTCTTCATTTCCATATCCATGATGTTGACAAAAGCCAAAGGTTCGCCCTTTGAGGCGTCTACCACCTTACCTGTAACACGAATAATGTCTTGTGCTGCGGCACTCATTGCCATAACGAACAGCAACAATAGCGTGCCAACTAATTTGCTGCCAAGGCGATGTACGCCCGAGTATTGAGTAGCTATGTGTTTTTTCATATCTATTATCTACTTGATTATGTATACAAAAGAAACGCCTAATTTCATCGGGGCAAACTTTACACTCGACTTAACATCTTTGGGCTCGGCAGTGCCCTTGTCGTGGTTTTTGCTGCGCACATTGAGCAAGCCTAAACCAGCAGTAGTCTCTAAGCTCCAATGTTTGCCAAGCACAAATGAATAGCCATAAGTAATGCCAGCGCCAACGGCAGTACCCTTACGAATTTTGTTTTTCAGCGTAAGGTCGTAGTCGGTAGCCATAGCCATAAGACCTACAAAATGGCCTGCTTGTGGACGTATGCTGAACCAATAGCGTGCCTCGGGAGTTACGCTCAATACACGTGTGTTGATTTTAGAACCAAGTTTTACACGATTGGCTAATCCCTCTACGTTTAAGGTAAAGTGCCTGTTAAGTCTAAATTCTGCACCAATATTAGGTGTTGCTCCAGCCCAATACAAAGCATTGGTTTTTACTGAAACACGTTGCGCTAAAACGGGTTGCCCCAACATACAGATTAAGGCTGCAATGCCGTAGCGTCTTAGTTTGCGTAAATTTCCTCTCATACAAAAGGTATTTCTAAATAATTGTTTTTAATCTCTATTTTGTTGTGTATATAAATTTTTTCTTGAAGGATTATTTAAAAGTATATACGAACACAAATCTCTGCAAAAATACAATAATGAAACGAATTTTAATAATTATTTAGTATGTAATTCGTTAGGATATAGAAAATAATTTCATATTCGGTATATTTATGATTACAATTGCAAAATATTAGTTACAACTTGCTCTATTAGAGATATATTTCATATCTTTACGGCAAACTTTTTACCTCATTAAATACTATGTAGATTATGCGAAGAAAACTACTTACTACTATCAGTCTCTTTGCCATTGGTGTATCTATCTTTGCGCAAGGAGTGCCTTTTCGTATGCACCGCTATGATGGGTTTAAGGTACATCCTGTAACTTCCGAAAATATAGTGTTTTATGGTAATAGTATTACCAATATGCATGAGTGGTGGGAGGCTTTTGGAGATGCCAAGGTGTTGAACCGTGGTGTGAATGGTGCAGAAAGTCCTATCATGTTGCAACATTTAGAGGCTGTGTTGGCAGGAAAGCCAAGTAAAATATTCTTTATGATGGGCACGAACGACTTGGGCACGAAAGGACTGAATACCCCCGCACAAGTGGCAAAGAATGTGCGCATAGCATTGATGCGATGCGCTAAGGAAAGCCCTCAAACCCAAGTGTTTTTTCAGAGCATATTGCCGTGCCGAAGCACGGGCGTGAAGAATGCGGCAGACATACCAGTAACCAACGATAGCATACAAAAAATATGCAAGGAAATGGGGGTTACTTATGTTGATTTGTATGACGACCTAAAGGATATACCCACTAATAAAATATCAAAAGATGCTCTGCACCTTACAATGGCAGGCTACCGGATATGGTGTAATAAAATAGCATCGTACGTGGGAGATGCATGTGTATATCCCAAGAATGCTACCGATAAGGATGCCGGATTGGGTGGTATAAATGGTATGCGAGCCACCTATTTTGCAGCTCTACCTGTGACAAAAGAGGATGTTATTGTATTGGGCGATGATGGCAACGATTGGCATGAATTATTGCACTCGGCTCACGTAAAACAGCGTGGCGGAAGTTGGGGCTATCAAGCTATAGACCTTGGAACAATGAAAGCTATGTTGCCCAATATTTTTAAGGGATTGTCAAGCAATAAAGCGCCCAAAATGGTGTTAGTCACATTGGGGTATAAGGAGATAAACAATGCGGCAACAGAGTTGTCGAGCGTTGAAAGTCAGTATAAAGAGATTGTTGATAAAATAAAAAGCTTGGCACCAGGTTCAGCTATCAAACTGATGGCTGTTTATCCATCACCCAAAAAAGAAATTAATACTACACGCACCACAAAGTTTAATGCATATCTTCAAACTTTGGCAGAGGGTATGGACAATGTGGAATATGTAGCAGACTCGTATGCGGCGTTGGTTAAGGATGGTGTGGTAAATGCAGCTTATTTTAGCAATAACTATATGCAAGGAAAGGGCTATGCAAAACTCTCGCAGGTGTTTGCAAAGACCATAGGCGAAGGTGTAACGCCCACAACAGACGAACAAGCAGAACAGGCAATAGCAACCTTTGATGCTCGTACATCGTTGTATAATGCAATAGCTACAGCACAAAGCATGCAGACGGGTAATGATGTAGGGCAATATCCTAAGACTGAGATAGCGGACTTGCTGCAAGGCATAGAGGATGGCTATACGCTTTTGAGCCAAGAGAATGTGGATAAAGAAGTGCTTACGAAAAAGGCTTCAGAGTATGCTTCGCTTGTTGAAAAAGCCTTGCCCAAAATCAATCAGCCCATAGCATCTACTACAACCAGCGAGCATTGGTATCAATTATTTACCCCTAATCGTAGCAGTCGTTACCTTACTTCGCAAGGAGCTGACAAAGCCTTGGTAGGGGGCGAATATAGTAAAAATGCTGCCACAATGTGGAAGTTTGTAAAGCGCAATGATGGTAGTTACGACATCATTAATCGCAAGGATGGAGCATATATCAGTCCTGCAGCCGCTTATAACAAGGCTATTGCTACCACTTCGGTGCGTCCGTCAAAGGGATGGCAAGTGAGCTATGCCAATCAGAGTGGCTTGTATATTATTTCTTCGGGAAAGGTAGAATTGAACCAAACACTTGAGCATTTAGGTTGGGCTATCTATAATTGGAGTAGTGGACAATCGGGTACTGATCGCAGCGATGCAGGATGCGTATATTGCATAGCTAATGCACCCGAGGCTGAAGAAGAGCCTGTGCCTGGTTTTGCTGAAGGTGATGTAACTATATCTCTTTTAACAGGTGCTTTTGGTAATCCATCTTCGTCTTACAACAAACTATGGACCAGCACACGCACAGAACCGCAAATAACTTTTTCAAGCGGAACTGCTAATAATATGGGCAGTGAAGGAGATAATATTGTGATTTATTCTGGTATTAAAAAAGATTGTACTTACACGATAGATGCTGGAACAGGGTATGAAGTGGCGGGCTATAGCTTTGCTTATCAAAATGTCAGTGAAAATACTTCGGCTATAACAATTGTTGCAAATGGTAAAGAATATACAACCTCGACAGACAAACAAACACTGAAGGTTGAAGGACTCAATGAGCAAACTACTTCTTTTACGCTTAAGGGCGAGAACAAAGGTGTGGTGCTGACAGATTTTATAGTGAATGTTAGACGTCATGGCTATACGGCTGTTAATCAAATTAAAATAGGCGAAAGCAAAGGCAACGGACTTATCTATGACCTTCATGGTCGTCGTATTACTTCTCCACAAAGAGGCAATGTATATATCGTCAATAAGAAGAAAGTGGTGATGTAATAATCGCTTCCTTGATTTTAGTGCAAATCGAACATTGAGTCAACTCGGAAAAGTATCGTTTCCTACGAAAACTCGAAAAGACGGTAACGTTTTGCTTGCGTTTTTGCCACGTAATAAATTTGTGTAAGCGAAAAGAGCCTCGTGAATTATATTATAGTAGACAAAACCTATCAAAAAGATAGGTTAAAAAGTATTTAGGACTTTTCCGAGTGGACTCAACATTATAAAAGTTAAAAGCAAAAAGTTTCTTTTTTTGTTTTTAGTACGTTCGGTTTGCACTAACTTT
>ERZ808240.4302-NODE-4302-length-12751-cov-19.406821_pt1 | contig 12751 bp, 5 predicted proteins | sample MGYA00521084_ERZ808240 | MGnify/ENA primary metagenome ERZ808240 (study PRJEB31516, sample SAMN03275571) | gut metagenome | biome: mammalia-associated habitat; material: feces | host: Papio cynocephalus | place: Kenya | collected 2012-08-06 ... | reverse complement strand
AGATCTATTGAGTCTTTGCGAACATCCCAAAACAAATATCCGGAAAACAGATTTATGTCATCATTCTTTTTCATTGAGACAAACTTACATAAAAATCTGCGATTATTTACGCCCGTTGAATAATAAACAAGACCACCCACTATCTTTGTTTTCCATAACATACTTGATTTTCAATGCAAAAATAAGCCATTCCGGACTTTTCGACAAATCTATTCCGAACTTTTCGGCGGATTCGTTCCGGTCTTTTTGAAAACCACAATCGTTTCTTGTTTTAGTCAAGTAACGAATTGCCAATAAGTTGAGTGTTGAATTCGGTCATTTGGCCTAAACGTCGTCTCCAAACTCTGGTGGTTGGCAGTATCAGTTGGTCGCCGTGGAGGACAAGTGGTTGAATATCAGTGAAAAGAAACACCCTTCTCCCCACCGTAACATGGGGGAGAAGGGTGCGTCAATATATTCATTCAGATGGAGTCAGCCTCCACGGATGGTGTCGTGACGGCAGGCCTATTTGTTGAAATTTGGCTGTGCTTTCGGATTGTCTTCAAGCTCGCGCTCCGGAAGTTCGCATGTCATATCCTGCCACTTGTAAACGTTCTTTGAGACGTGTGTCTTGGATGAGGTTCTGTCAACATTCACTCCCCAACGCTTGTTGTTGAAAAACTCACGTCCACCCTCGCACCACATCTCAATGCTCCACTGTAGTCTGATCATTTCTGATACAGACATTGATGGCGTCGTATAGTTGTCAACAGTCATGGCAGCGGCTCCCGCCTTTGTTCTGGCTGCAAGAAGGGTGTTAAGGGTTGTCTTTGCACCGCTCTCGTTGCCTTCACCAAGCTGAGCCTCGGCCAACATAAGATAAACTTCGGAAAGACGGAACTTGCAATATTCCTGATCACCTGTTTTTTTGTTGTCAGAGTGGCTTCCGTCAGCGTTGAGGCCAACTGTGGCAGCGAATTTAAGGCCGCAATAGTCGGGAATATACCAAGTGCTCTTGTCTCCTTGATAGTCTCCTATCTCGCCGGTGTAGAATGAATCCTTTCTGAAATCGTTAGCGTTGATCTTTTCATAAAGGCGATCGTCGATTCTTGCGAACACCTTTGAAGAAGCATAGCTCCCGAAAGGATTTGCAAGACTTGAGAGAGTCGTGCTGACATAAGAACTTGAACGGGTATATCCAAGGATACATTCCGGGTTAACCGCAAGGTAGTTGAATGCGTTTGTCTCAGGGAAGAACTCTACATTGGCCCCTGTCATATCCTTACCAGTGTTATGTCCGCCATAGTTGGCTTCTTTGATGAATCCGTATGCCCCACTGCCGATGATGGACTCGCAGGCCTTCCGGCAAGTGGCATAGTCGCCATATTCAAGAGCGGCTCTGGCAAGGAGGAAGTTAGCTACTCCAAGATCGAAATCATCGAGTTTCTCTTTAGTGTAGCCAATGTTTGCTGCTGTGAGCAGTGAGATAGCCTCCTTAATGTCACTGATGATGAAATCGTAGGTTTCCTGTGCTGAAGATCGTGCGACAGGATCCTGCATAGGATCGTATACTTTGTAGAGGCTCATTCCAAGCTTGTCCTTCCCGCCATTGGTGTATGCATCTTGGAAATTCTCCATCAAACACAGGTATGAATATGCACGCACAAGAAGGGCGCGGGCGCGGCCATCCTTGAATAAATCACTTACTTTGGTGGCCTCTTCCGTGAAATAGCCCAGTACGACATTCGCCTGGTTGATCGAATACGCATAACCGAACCAGAAAGGAGAAGTGTTGACCTTGCTTGTGAATGTGAAAGTGAAATTATATTCGCTCTTTCCAGCAAGATCGTTCGCATCCGAGTTGTAACCAAAGACGACATCATTGCCCTTGATGTTACGTACCCAGTCAAGACCTTGATAGCTGTAGTAACGAGGATCTGCTCCTCCGACTCCGTTGATTCCGGAGAAGTTCATATAGCGGACAAGTGGAGTCGCGAGAGCGGACATAATCATAGTTTTTGTCTCTTCACTACCATTCATGATCATATCCTGAATCTGCTCGTCTGTGATGTTGTTAGGAGGGGTTACCTCCAGTTTTGAAGCGCAGGATGACATCACCAGAGCAATTGAGGCTATGCTTAAAAATATTGATTTTTTCATATTACTGAATTCTTAATAAGTTTAGAAACTGATGTCAACACCGAAGCTGTACACGGCAAGGTAAGGATAGGCTGCGGCGCCGACTTCCATACCGCCTACGAGAGACCAACGAGGATCCACGCCTGAGTGGCTGTAAAGAAGAACAGGGTTGTCGGTGGAAGCGAACACTCTGAGGCTGCTGATTTTAGCTTTGTTTGTGATCTTGGCAGGAAGAGTGTAACCTAAAGTGATATTCTTGATTGAAAGGTAGCTTGCGGAGAAGAGAGCCATATCCGTGTAGGCCCATGAGCCGATGGTGGCGCCATCACGGTATGATTGGCTGTAAACCTGCATAGGGAAATAGGCATCTTTGTTGCTTTCAGACCAAGTGTTGTTGAACAACTCAGAGCTGATTGAACCACCGATGTTGCCAGAGCCACGATACTGACCGTTGCCATATTCAACACTGTAGAACTTACCTCCAATTTGGTAAGAGAACATTGCGGTAAGGTCGAAGTTCTTGTAGCGTACGTTAGCCGTGAAACCACCTATCCACTCAGGAATCGCGTCGCCCATCTCGTATTTGTTTGCAAGGGCGGTCTTTGTGGTAAGGATGTCATCGCCTTCTTTCACACCTGTTCCGAAAGTGCCGGCCTCAGCCTCGGCTGCAGTTACCTTGTGATAGAAGAGTGGATAGCCGTTGTAGTTGCTGGAAGCATCATAACCTGAGAACCTGTTGTAGTTGTCATCGTAGTAAACCTTGCCTGAGTTACCGGCAACTCCGCCGTACCTATAGAGGTACATGTTGTAGTAATCTTTCCCGACTCCTCTGTAATACTCGCTACCGTTAGATGAACCTCCTCCTGAAAGTGACCAACTGTCGGCCGAAGCCGTGAATGGATCGGTAGCACCCTTAGGCAGGGATGTCAATACTGTGTTGTAATGGGTTCCGTTGGTTGAAAGGATTACGTCCCAGTCTTTCGTTTTGACGGGCTGATATGAGAGTTCTAATTCGAAACCACGGTTGCGAATCCCCGCCGTATTCAATGTAAGAGTTGCTTGACCTGTAGCAAGATACGATACATTCTTATCCCAAAGAGCATTCACCGTCTGTCTGTTGTACCAGTCGAAGGATCCGCTGACCTTGCCTCCGAAGAGTGTGAAGTCTAAGCCTGCGTCAGTCGTGTGGACATTCTCCCACGTCAGATAAGGATTCTGCCAAGAACCTCTGCTGAGAGATGTTGAGCCTGGATATATGGTGCTGCCACTAATTTGCCAGTTGGATCCGCCGTATCCCCATGTGGTATAGCCTGAATAGTAACCGATACCGTTTTGGTTACCGATCACACCGTAACTGGCGCGGAGTTTAAGGTTGTCCAACCAAGTCTTGGAAAACTCCATGAATGGCTCGGAAGAGATTCGCCAACCACCACCGACTGACCAGAATGTTCCCCAACGATCCTCAGCATGTTTGAACTTGGAGGATCCGTCACGGCGGATTGAAGCGGAAACGTAGTATTTGTCATCAAAAATGTAGTTCGCTCTAAGGAAATAACTTTCCATCCTGAGTTTGTTAAGGGAGCCTCCGTTGGCGGAGCCAAATGAACCGTAAGTCTGTGTGCCGAGGAAGTTGGCATAACCAGTAAAATCATCGATAAGAGAGTGAGCGGAAGCGTAACGAGTCTCATCTTGATCATACTGATAATATTCATGACCTGCGATTGCGTCAACATGGTGCTTGCCGAAGTCTTGGTTGTAGTTAAGCAACTGCTGTGTCGTCATCGTCTTGAACACATTCTTCACACGTGAGATGGCCGATCCGCCAAGTCCTGAGACAAAAGCCGCTGACTCGGCGTTGAAGAATCTCTCGCGCACACCGAATGTGGTGTTGTATGAGAGATTGGTCTCAAAAGTGAAGTGTTTGAGAAACTTAACTCTAGCGTAGCCGTGTAGGTTAAGGTCGTCATATCCCTGATCATCGTAGGACTGTTCGGCGAATCCAGGGAGGTTGGTGGTTGACAGACCGGTTGTCGCACCGAACGGAGAGTAACTATTGGCGGTGTTAGCCTTGTTAGGAGAAGTCATGGCGACAAGCCTGTTGCCATTGGCGTCCTTCATAAAACTTCCGTCCTCGGTTCTTGCGTAAACTTGCTTGAGAGGCAATGTCTCGTTGATCCAGTAAAAGATGTTCTGTGTGGCGGCACCTGGGTTACGACCATAACGGGTAGCCTGGCTGCGGGTGTGCCTATTGGTGTAGCCGAACTTTGTTCCTACTTTAAGGAAGTCTGTTATCTCGGCGTTGACATTTGCCCTTGCGGTATAACGCTTGAAGCTAGATTGCTTTACGTATGAAGGGTCAGAAAGGGCACCGAGAGAAATATGGTAGTCAACCTTGTCTGTTCCACCGGAAGCGGTCACATTGTACTCCTGACGGAATCTTGTGGAATATAGCTCATCGTAAGCGGTTCCTCCGTCATAGAGAAGTTCGGCGTTGGAGTTGAGTTTGCCGTCTGTCCCGACAAGATATTCACCAGACATTGTCCCGGAGGCGTTCTGCCCGGATCCTGTCGGGGTGATGTTCATTCCTGGAACTTTGTAAGCCATCCAGTTCCCGAGTGCGTTACGTCCGAAGTTGGTTGTTGAGCCGGTGTAGTCAAACAAGTGGGCGGAAGCGAACTCCCTTGCTTGAGAGTCATTACCCTTCATCGGGCCTGTAGATAGTTCATTGTAGATGGACTGCCAGACATATTCATAGTAGTCTCCAGGGTTGCCCATGCCGATCCTGTCAATGGTGGCGTTGCCGCCCAGAGCGTTGATGCCCCAACGTCCGGAAAAGGTCACCTTGGTCTTGCCTTTGTTACCGGATTTTGTTGTGATGAGGATAACTCCGTTGGCGCCGCGAGAACCGTACATGGCAGTTGATGCGGCGTCCTTCAAGACAGTCACACTCGCGATGTCATTACTGTTGAGCGATGACAGAGGATTGATTCCGTCTGTGGCAGGTGTGCCGTCAATGATAATGAGTGCGTTGGCATTGTTGGCACTCTTGGAACCGATACCACGGATACGGATCCCCATATCAAGACCAGGCTGACCGTCAAGAGCGGTTGTCTGGAGACCAGCGACCTGTCCTTCGAGAGTCCTTGTAATAGATCCTTGGACCTGAACAGCTATGCTGTTTCCGTCCACCTGGGTTATAGAACCTGTGAGGTCTTTCTTCTTTGCGGTACCATAAGCCACATAGACAACTTCTTCAAGGAATTCGGTGTCTTCGGTGAGAACCACATTGATTACCTTACGTGAACCAACTTGAATTTCCTGTGAGGCAAAACCTACTGAAGAGAAGATAAGAACAGCTCCAGATTTAACGGATGGGAGAGTGTAAGTGCCATCCAGTTCTGTCATTGTGCCGGTCGTGGTGCCCTTGATGAGGACATTCACACCGACCAGAGGTTCACCAGTCTTGTCCGTGACCTTTCCGGAGACGGAGGACTGGGCGAATGCCTGTGTTCCGACTGTCAGAAGCACAAGCAGGATCGTAATTAATCGTTTACCCATAAACTGTTTTTTAATAATGGTGTTATGATTTTGCTAATCGTCCTGTTTAGGAACCACCATTCTTAAAAACAGTCACTCGTTAAATTTGGCTAAACGTCCTGTTTAGGAATATTCATCAGTGTGGCGGCTCTATCCAAAAGCATCATATACAGATTGTCACATGGTTCCTTAGGAGTGCGAAAAGGATTTCGTTGGTCAAATTTTGAAGTTATTTTGTCAAATATTCGCTAAAAGTTTATGGGTGTTACTTTATTTTTGTAGCGAGTCCCCATTAAGATGAGGAAATAATATGTCAATGACACTGTTTAATTGATAATCAATTATACATTTGTTTTTACTAAACAGGACGATTAACAACACCATTATTAAAAAACAGTTTATGGGTAAACGTTTATTCACAGCTTTGCTTGCGCTTCTTCTGATCGGAGCGCAAGCGTTCGCCCAGTCCTCCGTCTCCGGAAAGGTCACGGATGAGACAGGGGAACCATGTGTCGGCGCCAATGTCCTCATAAAGGGCACGACTACCGGCACAATGACAGACTTGGACGGTAATTACAGCCTGCCTCACGTGAAGCAGGGCGCCATCCTCGTCTTCTCCAGCATTGGTTACACCACACAAGAGGTCAATGTCGGAGCCTCGGATGTTGTCAATGTAGTTCTCAAAAGCGATTCAGACTTCCTCAATGAGGTGGTTGTAGTCGGTTACGGCTCTGCAAAACGTAAGGATCTCACTGGATCCCTCACGCAGATTGACAACAAACTGATCGCATCCCAGAACGCATCTTCCGCCACAAAGGCATTGGAAGGCGCTGTTCCAGGTATCGTGTATGCGTCTGTTGATGGTCAGCCTGGTAATGATGCCGGTCTTCGTGTGCGTGGTCTTGGCTCGACCAACGTCGGCGCCTCCAACGCTCTTGTTATCATAGATGGTGTCCCGGCACAAGGGGACAACCCTCTGTCGAACATGAATCAGGAGGACATCGCCTCGATCACTGTTCTTAAGGATGCCGCTTCAACTGCCATCTACGGATCGCGCGGAGCAAATGGTGTCATCCTCGTGACCACCAAGAGAGGAACCGATGGTAGGACAAAGATCAGTTTTCAGGCTCGTGCCGGCTGGAACACAGTGGGATCCTACAAAGTCGGGCAAGTGGATGATGCTGCTGGAATCTATGAATATCTCTGGCAGTCCATCTACAACTCTTACCGTTATGGTGTGAACGGATGTGGCCCTGCTCTTAACACAGAGACTGGCGAGTACTACACAAACATCAACAATCCTAACGTCTCTCACGAAGAGGCGGCAGAGTTCGCCAGCCAACATTTGTTCAACTATATTGGCCAGAACGACACATTCGGACGTAATATGCTGGGCAACTATATGGCTTACAAGGTGCCAGGAGCCATTTACACCCCTGACGGAACAGGCTCGTCAGCCAGCTCGACCATGACAGGCGCATATCTTGTTGGCACAGACGGCAAGATTAATCCGAACGCCACTCTTCTTTATGATGACACTTACGCTGACGCTCTTCTCAAAACGGGCTTCCGTCAGCAGTATGACCTCTCTGCGAGCGGTGGATCCGACAAGGAAGACCACTACCTTTCACTTGGGTACCTCACAGATCCTTCTTACGTTCCTAACTCTAAGTTCGAGCGCATCACAGGCCGCGCCAACATCAATGTCAACCTTTTCAAATGGCTGAAGGTAGGCACGAACGTGGGTTATACCCGCTCAAGGACAAACTACCAAGGAACCTATTGGACCGCACGCAACTCCGGTTCCAATCAAGGTAACATCACCCGCTATGTGAACGGACATACTCCGATAGTGCCGTTCTACGCCCATGACGCCGAGGGAAATTTCATCTATGACAAGAACGGAGACAAGGTTCGCAACTACCTTTACAACTCATCCTACTCTCCACTTGGCCAGACAGGCAACAACTACGGTTCGACTGATATCATGTACGCGATGGACAATGATATCCGTGAAGACCTCACCTCTACTCTCAACACTCGTACCTACATTGAGATTCCTTTCCTGGATCACTTCACTTACAGGACAGACTTCGCCTACGACAAGATCAATCGTACCACCACTATCTACTATAATGGAACAACCGGTCGTGCCGCAAGCATCGGTGGATACTTTGGAAAGAGAATGACCGACATTGAGGTCATGAACCTCCAGCACCGTCTCACATACAGTCAAGACTTTGACAAACATCACGTTGATGCCATGGGGTTGTTCGAGTCAAGCGACTGGGAGCAGCAGGTCGTGAATTGGGGTTCCTCTGATGAATTCATCCCTGGTTTCCTTGCTGCCGGCAACTTTGTGGGCCGTTACCAGGGTGCCGGTAGTGCGCCTACCCCAGGCTATGGCCATGATATTGAAAGAATGAGGTCATGGCTCGGACGTGCCAACTACATATTCGCTGACAAATACTATGTTTCCGCTTCTGTCCGCCGTGATGGTTCCTCCAAATTCAGAAAAGAGAACAGATGGGGGACGTTCTGGTCAGTTGGAGCAGGCTGGCGCTTCACTGAGGAACCGTTCTTGCAGGATCTCAGGGATAGCTGGCTCAACAATGGTAAGCTCCGCGCGAGCTATGGCGTCATCGGTAACCAGAACGGCATCGGACGTTACCAGACTTACCGTACTTGGGGGTACAGCACCACTTACCAGACAACCAACAACGGTACTGGTAAGCCTACCGGAGACAGTTACAAACTCTCTATGGGTGGCCTTGTGAACACCCAGCTCACTTGGGAGGAGACCAATACCCTTGATCTTGGGCTCGACCTCACTCTCTTCAACAGGGTAGACCTTACCATTGACTGGTACAACCGTGTTACCGGAAACTCTCAGTTCTCTCAGCCGGTTTCCTACCTTGCGATGGGACAGACAACACTTCCTCGCAACATCGCAGAGCTGACTAACCGTGGTATTGAGATTGACATCAACGCCGACATCATCAGAACCAAGGACATCCGTTGGAATCTGGCGTTCAACATCACTCATTACACTACCAAACTTACAGACCTTCCTGACGATGCTGTTCCGGCTCACGCTGAGGGACTTCCCGACGGCACATGGGAGGACAATGCCGGAGCGTGGACTTCGGGTGGAGGTGTACAGCAAAAAGCGAATGTCTATCTTCGTGGAATCGGACGTGATTGGTTCAATCTCTATATGTACAAATATGCCGGGATTGACCAGAACAGCGGTCTTCCGATGTACTATCACAGAGTAACAGAAGCCGACCATACAGCAGGCAAGTACACTGACACCGAGGTCGGCGGAAGCGTGAAGACAACCAATTATGCAAACGCCTCCAAGTATGAGGTCGGAAGCGCCATCCCTACATTCCAGGGTGGCTTCAACACCAGCTTCTCTTATAAAAATTTCTACATCAATGCGCAGTTCGCCTATCAGTTGGGCGGTAAGTTCTTCAGCCGCAACTACGCAGAGTATCTCTACAACGTCGTGGATGCCCAGATGTACAGAATGATGTTCGTCTCAAAGGATGTCAAGGGCAACACATGGACACCGGACAATTCAGGAGCGGGATTCCCGATGCAGTGGTACCCTGAGGGTGAAAACTCCTACTTCAGCGGAACTTCCACCAATGGTGGCAACTGGAGTTTCACTGACGAGTGTCTCTTCAGTGCTTCATACCTCCGTCTGAAGAACTTGACCGTTGGCTACAATGTGCCTAAGTCTCTCCTTGGAAAGATGCATATCGACAAGGTCGTAAGCAACATCAAGGTGTTCGCTTCTTCAGATAACCTTTTCATTCTCTCTGCCGCGAAGGCCATTGATCCTTCGATGTCCGCTTCCGGTGGTTACAACGACGTGGATGCCTACACATTCCCGAATATGCGTTCCTACACTATCGGAATCAACCTGGACTTTTAATCTTTTAAGAAAAAATCAATTATGAAAAAGTATATCAGTTACATAACAGTTGCCTTGCTGGCCGCGTTCTCTATGAGTTCCTGCAAGTCTCTGGATGTCGCTCCTCCGAACAACATCACTGACGAACAGATACAGAAAATTCTCGAGGAAGGAGACGAGAGCGCCAAGAACTTGATCGTCAACCTTGTCGGTACAGGTCTTGAGAACTTCTTCAACACTTCAGGGTATACCTGGAGCGGTTACAGTGATGACAACGGAAACTCCCAGCTGGATCAGGATTTCCTAATGAATATGAGAGGAAACGACGTGGTACTCGGAACTGCCGCCACCGCGTCATCAAAGCATAGGACGGCTTACAATCTCATAAAGACATTCACACTTACGGACAATACTTATCCGTATTACGCATTGAGCGCATGTCTGCTTACTGGCGCCAATAAGGCTTTGCTCTACCTTACTCCTGAAGCCGCCAAGAATGGTCCTAACGCCAAGAAGTACCGTGGACAGGCCCTTGCGGTCCGCGCGTACGCATACATGCAGTTAATGGAGCGTTTCCAGACTGCGTACACCAATGGTGGGAAGGACGGGAAAGGCATGCCTATTTACAGATCTTACGGGACAAACGATCCGGCTCCCATTTCTTCTGCTACCGATACTTACCAATTCATCATCGAAGATCTTACCGAGGCTGTGGCCGATCTTCAGGATATGGGCTACACTTCTGAGCCAAAGGATGTGGATCTTGGAGTCGCTCAGTTTCTTCTCGCCCGCGCCGCTCTTTGGTATGGAGACTGGGACACTTGCATCAAGGCTGCTTCTGATCTGGTAAAGCATTTCCCTAACTTCATCAAGGAAGCCAACTATGGCGCCAAGAACGCTGACTTTGCGGCATACTGCGAAGGAACGAAAGACTTCAGGTCTGAGGATAACGCATTCCTTGTGGTAGCGGCTAATCCTGAGGCCATCATGGGATTCCTAAACGGCGAAGGCTCCAACAAGTACACTTCTTTCAACGCCAATATATTTGCCAACGGTCTTGCCGGCTCCAGCTCGGAGGCTCCACGTATTGATGAGAGGCTTTACAACAAGATCGATGACGATGACTTCAGAAAAGACATATTTACAACTTCTTCAGCCAACTACACTTACAAGACCAATGAAGCTGGCGTAGAGAAGACGAACATGATCCCTGAATATTCATCCATGAAGTTTGCCGCGACTCTTGCCAAGGGTGTTACTGTACGTGATCACCAGATTATTTGCGACAACTACGTATTCCGCTCATCCGAGGCTTACCTGATGCTTGCCGAGGCTTATGCCCAGAGCGGTCAGGACGCAAAGGCCAAGGAAGTCCTCAATACCCTTTTGGCAGCCCGCACAAAGGCCGGCAAGCCGACCCTTACATGCGACAACTATAGTGGAATGGCTGGTATGACAGCACTCCAGATGGTTCAGCTCCAGACACGCATTGAACTTTGGTGCGAGGGTGGACGCGAGTACTACAACAACAAGCGTTGGAATATTGACGTCAACCGTGCAGGTTCTTCTACCCATTATGAAACCGCAGCCACCCTTGCTGTCGGCGAAATGAATCTTGCCATTCCAAGATCCGAGACCACAACCAATACCCATTGGGCTGACTAATCATAGAATAAATGAATATGAAAACAAAATCATTGATATTAGGCTTTCTCTCAGTGCTTGCGATGACATTCGTTTCATCTTGTCAGGATGAGGAAAATTTCGTCAAGGCAGAAGGTGTCTCAATCAGTCCGGCTAAGGTGACCCTGACCGCGGGAGATCAGACAGAACTTACAGCGACTGTGACCCCTGGTGATGCCACCAGCAAATACTTCAAGTGGGAGTCATCGAACGCCAAAGTCGCTTCCGTAGACAATTTCGGAAGGGTCATAGCTCTTACCCCTGGTTCCACCACAATCACGGTAAAGACTGATGATGGCGATTTCACAGCTCAAAGTGAGGTCACCGTCAACCCTAGACCAGTAGAGAGCGTGTCTCTTGACAGAACAGAACTCACAGTCTATGAAAGCGAGATTGGCACCCTTGTGGCTACAGTGAACCCTGACGGTGCTTCTGACAAGACGGTGACCTGGACATCTGAAGACAAGTATGTCGCCACAGTTGACAAAGCCGGTGTTGTGACCGGTGTGTCAACAGGTGAGACTGTGATCACAGTCACCACCAATGACGGTGGAAAGACCGCATCTTGCAAGGTTAAGGTTGAGGCTCGCGTCCCTACCAAACCGGAGCAGCTTGACCTCTGGAAGAGCGACAATGCCGGCTACCGCCCTATCATTGGCGGTGACGCAGCAGTTGACAAAGGATGGCTTACCTACAAGGACGGTGTTGTACGCTGGACGGAGAACACAACAGGCAAGCCTCGTACGGAGACCATTGAGTTCTCAACGGGCTCAAAGTTTACCATCACCCAGATCGGACCTGATGACTTCAAGGGCACTTGGACCCTTTATTCCAAACTCTTTGACCCAAACAAGACGCTTGGAAAGGGGAATACAACTGCAGACAAGACAACCGTAACTGTTGGCAATCCTCTTAATGGAGAGACTCTGACAGATGCTGCGGGTGCAGAGCATGTGAATAATGTGGGGATTAAAGGGTTGTACCTCGATTCTACACTTGATGCCTGTGTCGAGATCGACTATAAGAACAAGACTGCAAAGGTTGGACTATTCTTCGACCGTCGCAAGGCACAGTCTCTTAATGGTGGAAAGTTTTGTGTTTATCTTCCGGAAGGTTCTGGAGGAAACAGTTGGGGCAACTATAATTTCGTTCCAAAGGATTTTTCAGAGACAAATTATGATTGGCTCTGGTTCACCGCAAAAGATGCATTCAAAACATTAAAGTACCAATATTTCGGTGAAGGGCAGAAGACCAGTAATGGAAAGTACTATATCTGCGGCATCTCCATCGCTAATGCTACTTCGGCTGATAACACGACTATTTCTGGCAGTTACGATGTTGTCTATCAAGCCAACTACAACGGAAGTAATAGTGAAAGTATTTATTTCGCAAGGTAATTGACTTTTAGTTGATTCATTAAAAACGAGGCGACCGGAATCCCGGTCGCCTCGTTTTTGGAAATCATTACCTTAAGTAAAGAGAATGCTTACG
>ERZ808240.4299-NODE-4299-length-12756-cov-12.163294_pt1 | contig 12756 bp, 10 predicted proteins | sample MGYA00521084_ERZ808240 | MGnify/ENA primary metagenome ERZ808240 (study PRJEB31516, sample SAMN03275571) | gut metagenome | biome: mammalia-associated habitat; material: feces | host: Papio cynocephalus | place: Kenya | collected 2012-08-06 ... | reverse complement strand
ACAATCAAGAAGATAATTGAACTATCTTAAACCAAAGATGAAAAAGATTCACAGAATCGGGCGTCTCCGAACCGGAAAATCTGCGAAAGGAGGCTTTGGGCATGACGCTTTTTTCATATGAGATCTTTGATGCAGTGGCGCGGCAGGGCAGCTTCAACAAGGCTGCACAGCAGCTGCATCTGACCCCTTCGGCCATCAGCCACGCAATTGCGGTGATGGAGGAGGAGCTGGGCTTTGCGCTGTTCAACCGCGGCAAGAATGGTGTTTCCATGACCAGCTACGGTGCTTCGCTGTACCCGTCCATCCGCGCTGTGCTCAACAGTGACGAGGCCCTCAAGCAGAGCATCGCCCGCCTGAACGGCCTGGAAAAAGGCAAGGTGAAGCTGGGGGCCTTCAACTCAGTGTGTGCCTCGCTGCTGCCGGGCCTGCTCAAGAGCTTTATGAACCGCTTCCCGCAGATCGAGATCGAGGTCTACCAGGGCACTTACGACGACGTCAAGGAGTGGCTGCGCACCGGTCAGGTGGACATTGCCTTCCTGTCTTCCACCTGCCGGGAGGAGTTCAGCCTCACCAAGCTGTTCCGGGAGCCGCTGCTGTGCATCGTGCCGCAGGACTGGCCCGAACCGCCGGACGGCGTGATGACCCCGGCCCTGATGAATGAGCAGAGCTTTGTCGTCCAGTGCGACGCGACCGACGCCGAGATGCGCCAGTTCCTGAAAAAATACAAGATCAGCGCCGAGCGCCGCTGCCATGTAATTGACGACCAGTCCAACATTGCCATGGTGGAGGCCGGACTGGGCATTTCCATCATGCCGCAGATGCTGCTGCGGGACTGCAAGGCCGCTGTCAAAATCTATCCCATCGAGCCGGAGGAATACCGCGTGGTGGGTCTCGCCGTGCAGCGCCCGGCAGCCATGGCCCCGGCGGTGGAGCAGATGTTCCACCACATCGTGAACTATTGCAAAGAGCTGGACCTTGCACTGTGATGCACTGAGTATAACACAAAAGCAGCCCATGTGCGCGCACACGGGCTGCTTTTTTATGCATTTCAGGCAATTTGTGCATTGAGCCAGGCGGCAATGTCCGCAAAGACTTCCAGCTTGTTGGTCTCCACCAGCAGCTCGTGCCGCGCACCGGGGTAGAATTTGGACTGAATGTTCTTTACCCCGACGGCCTGCAGGCTCTGAATCGCCCGGCGGACGCCCTCGCCGCGCTCGCCCACGGGGTCCGCGTCGCCGGCCAGGAAGTAGAGCGGCAGATCCTTGGGCATCCGGTTCAGGAAAGCCGGGTCGTGCAGGCGCAGGATGCCGCTGAACATGCTGTAATAGGCGTTGAGGGTGAAAATAAAGGTGCAGCGCTCATCTGCCAGATACTTATCCACCTCGGTCTGGTCACGGTTGAGCCAGTCGTGGGTGGTACGGCCCTCCAGCCCCTTGTTATAGCCCAGAAAGGACATGTTGGCCACAAACTTGCTGCGGTACTGCCAGCCGTGGAAGACGGCCAGCACCCGGCAGAGCGTTTTGGCAAACAGCACCAGCGCCTTGGGCTGGAAGCCGGTACCCATGATGATGGCACCATCCAGTTCATGACCGTATTCGCACAGATACTGCCGGGCGTAGAATGAGCCCATGCTGTGCCCCAGCAAAAAATAAGGCACACCGGGGTACAGCTCCCTGGTGCGGATGGTGAGCATGTGCAGGTCGTCCAGCACCGCGCGGTTGCCGTCCGGCTCTGCAAAATAGCCGTAATCGTCTTTGGTGCGGATGGATCCGCCGTGGCCCAAGTGGTCGTGGCCGGTGACCAGGATGCCCTGTGCAGCCAGATATTCAGCCAGCGGCTTGTAGCGGTCAATGAATTCCACCATGCCGTGGGAAAGCTGCAGGACGGCACGCACATCGCCATCCGGTACGCAGCGGAACGCGTGCAGCGTCCGCCCCGGGACAGTGGAGGGCACGGTAAAGTCGATCATCTGGGACATGGCGGAAGCTCCTTTCCGGCAGCGTTACAGCGCGCCGATCTTGCGGCGGCAGGCGGGGCAGATGCAGTAGCCCGCAAAATGCACCGCATTGTCATCCACCTCGCCGCAGAAATCGCAGCTGCCGGCAGGGCGGTGCTTCTTCAATACAATGGCGTCTCCGTCCACAAAAATTTCCAGTTTGGTGTCGCTGTCCAGCCGCATGCTGGTGCGCAGTTCCTTGGGCAGGACGATACGCCCCAGGGTGTCGATGCCGCGGACAATGCCGGTACTCTTCATAGTATACCATTCTCCTTCTACTTTTACACTGCAGTGCGCCAACCTGTGACACAACAGGAAAATTGTGCCAGGGCTGTCATAAGTAGTATACAAAAAATAACACACTTCGTCAACGATTGCGGGCGATTTCGACAAAAAGACGTTTAAAATACCAAAAATTACCAAAATGGAACGCCGCTGTCGACAAAGCAATCGAAAATTCTTTGCACAGACGGACAGATCTTTGATGCAGAGCGGACAAAAAACGCCCCGCCTCCAGCACAAAACCGGAAAGCGGGACGGAAAAACAGGGGGATCTTCAGCTCAGGGAGACAGGCGCTTCGGGCTTGTTCTCCACACGGGCATTCGTGCGGCCCTCCGGCTTGATCTCGTCGGCAGCCATCAGGGACATGCGGGTGAGGGTGGGGCCGACCAGCTCATACACCAGCACCGAGAACAGCACGACGTTGCGCACCATGTGGCCGTCCGACAGCTGGGCTGCGGTGGCTGCCATGCCCAGTGCCACGCCGGCCTGCGGCAGCAGGGTGATGCCCAGATATTTCTGGATGCTGTCGCTGCAGTGGGTGGCCTTGCAGCTGACGAAGGCACCGCTGATCTTGCCGAAGGAGCGGGAGGCAATGTACACGACGCCAATGAGCAGCACCAGCGGATTGGACAGAATGGTCAGGTCCAGCTCTGCGCCGGACAGCACGAAGAACAGAATGTTGATGGGGGACACCCAGCGGTCCAGACGGTCCATCAGTTCCTCCGAGGTGGGGCAGACGTTGCAGAACACGGTGCCGGTCATCATGCAGACCAGCAGCAGCGAGAAGCCGCAGTTCACGCCGCCCACATTGAACTCGATCTGGGAGATGCCGACGGTCAGCAGCACGAAGGCCACAGACAGGCTCATGCGCTTGGAACGGGAGTGGAAGTAGACTTCCAGCAGGTTGAGCAGATAGCCGGCAACGGCGCCCAGCAGCAGGGAGAGCAAAATCTCCATCAGCGGCTCGACGATGACGCTCAGCGGATCAATGTGGCCCTGCTCCAGCGCGTTGGCCACGCCGTAGGAGGCGGAGAACAGCACCAGACCCACGGCATCGTCAATGGCAACGACCATCAGCAGCAGGTGGGTGAGGGGGCCGTCTGCCTTGTACTGCTTGACGACCATCAGGGTCGCGGCCGGAGCCGTAGCAGCGGCAATGGCACCCAGCGTGATGGCAGAGGCCAGAGAGATGACGTCCGGGAACAGCAGGTGCAGCACGACCAGTGCCACATCCACCAGCGCGGTGGTGATGACAGCCTGTGCGATACCGACCGTGATGGCCTGCTTGCCCATGTTCTGCAGGGCGGACAGACGGAACTCGTTGCCGATGACGAAGGCGATGAAGCCCAGTGCCACCTGCGTGATGATGCTGTAGCCCTCGACCTGTGCCAGCGAGCCGAAGCCGATGCCGATATCGCTCAGGCCAAGCCGCCCCAGGAAAAAGGGGCCCAGCAGCAGGCCGGCCACCAGATAAGATGTAACGGCCGGGAGATTGATCGCTTTGGCCAGGCGGGACATGAGCAGGCCGGCAATCAGCGCGATGGAAAGACAAATCAACATTTGTTCCATGGGTGTTGTGTGGGGAGCCGCCCGGCGCGTGCGGTGCGGCTCCTGTTTCCTCCTTATCAAAAAATAGCGGGACCGCGCGCGAAAGAGAAACCTGGTAAAGCGGCGCGCAGCGGTTCATCAAATAAAACAGATGCCCTGCCAGTATACCCGGAAAGTTTGCAAAATGCAACATCTGTCTGGATGAAAAATATCCTAAATTTTCTTAACAGGAGGGAAAAGCTTTTTCGCAAACAAAAAAGGCACCGCGCCTGCAGGCGCGGTGCCATGAAACCAGTATTTAGTTGAACTTGAAGACTTTCTGGGCGAAGCGGTAGCAGCCCAGGATGAACTTATCACTGCCGGGGAAGTTCATGTTGGACAGGCCGCCCACGCTCAGCTTGACCGAGCGGTAGACGCTGGGGCTGACCCGGTCCTTCAGGTACTTCCACAGTTCGGCCTTCTTTTCGTGAGCTTCGGCAGAGCCGTCCAGCAGCAGGAAGATGTCGCTGACGGCCATCATCATGGAGAGATAGTGCAGCATATAAGCACGCAGGCGGCTGCGGTCTTTCAGGGCATCCAGATCCTGGCAGTCAATCATGTGCTTGGTGACCCGCAGCTGCTGATCCACACGCTTGACCATGACGCTCTCGTTGACGCTCTGGTCTGCACGGCCGATGAAGTAGCGGTACAGGTCCAGATCCATATAGTACATGCTCTTGACGTAGGGCAGGGGCTGGTAGACAAAGATGTTGTCCACATAGAAGGTGTGCTTGGGCAGCACCATGCCGCACTGGCGCAGCACCTCGGTGCGGTACATGACCGAGTGCATCAGCAGGTTCTGATCCGGGCGGAAATGGCCCACATGCAGCCAGCTGAACAGGCGGTTCTCCGGGAATACGTTGGTATAGCGCACGGTGTGGCTGGTGCCGTCTTCCACATGCTCATACACGTAGTTACAGATCATCAGGTCCGGGGCGGTGCCGCGGGCCACCAGTGCGGTCAGGCGGGCCAACACCTTCTGCAGGGCATCGGTATCCAGCCAGTCATCGCTGTCCACGACCTTATAATACAGGCCGGTGGCGTTGCGGATGCCCTGGTTCACGCCCTCGCCGTGGCCGCCGTTCTCCTGATGAATGGCCTTGACGATGGTGGGGTACTTGGCGGCGTATTCGTCGCAGATGGCCGGGGTCTCGTCCTTGACGGAACCATCGTCCACCAGAATGATCTCGGCCTGCTCCCCGGCGGAGAGCAGCGTCTCAATGCAGTGGCGCATGTAAGCGGCCGAGTTGTAGCAGGGCACGGCAAACGTGATCAATTTCTGCATAGGTAAATGCTCCTTTGTTGTAATGTGCCCGGCATACACTCCGCCGGGATGGAGATATGTAACCCTATTATAGCATTTTCGACCCTGAAAAGCTATGCTTAGCAGAAAATACCTGCTCCTGCAGGCGCGGAATGCCGCAAAATTCTGCTTTTGGGGGCGCAAACCGCCGGGTTTTGTGCTATACTGATACAGTTTGGAACAGCGCAGAGCACCGTCCGGCTGGAAAGGGTCTCTGCAGATACAACGGAGGAGACCATGGAAAACCCGCACTCGATTCTAAAAAAGGTATTCGGCTACGACAGCTTCCGCCCCGGGCAGGAAGAAATTGTGCAGCGCCTGCTGGCCGGGCAGGATGTGCTGGCCGTGATGCCCACCGGCGCGGGCAAATCCATCTGCTATCAGGTGCCGGCTCTGCTGCTGCCGGGCATCACCATTGTGGTGTCGCCGCTGGTCAGCCTGATGAAGGATCAGGTGGGTGCACTGGTGCAGGCAGGCGTGGCGGCGGCTTTTCTGAACAACAGCCTGACGGATAACCAGAAAGCCCTGATGCTGCACCGCGCCCGCGAGGGCTGGTATAAGATCATCTATGTGGCTCCGGAGCGGTTGGAAATGCCGGGCTTCCAGCGGCTGGTGCAGGAGCGCACCGTCAGCATGGTGACCGTGGACGAGGCCCATTGCATCAGCCAGTGGGGGCAGGATTTCCGCCCCAGCTACCTGCGCATCAAGGCTTTTGTGGACAGCCTGCCCCAGCGGCCGGTGGTGGGGGCCTTCACGGCGACGGCCACCGCCCACGTCCGGGCGGACATCCGGGAGCATCTGGCCCTGCAGAACCCCTATGAGGTCATCACGAGCTTTGACCGCCCCAACCTCTACTTTGAGACCCGCCGCACCCTGCCCAGTGAAAAGCCACGTGTGCTGCTGGAGCTGGTGCTGAAAGAAGGCGACAACACCGGCATTGTTTACTGCAGCACCACCAAGCAGGTGGATGAGACCGCCCGCCTGCTGCAGAGCCGGGGTATCCGGGCGGCGGCCTATCATGCCAAGCTGGATGCAGAGACCCGGCGGAGAAACCAGGATGACTTCCTCTACGACCGTGTGCAGGTGATGGTGGCCACCAACGCCTTTGGCATGGGCATCGACAAGCCCAATGTGCGGTTCGTCATTCATTATAATATGCCAAAGGATCTGGAAAGCTACTATCAGGAGGCAGGCCGTGCCGGCCGCGATGGGGAACCGGCCCGCTGCACCCTGCTGTACTCCGGCACCGATGTGCGCACCATCCGGTTCTTTATTGATAAGGAGATGGAGGCGGACAATGGTCTGCCGGCCGATGTGAAAGCCGAGGCTGCCCGCAAGGCAGAAGAACGGCTGAAGTACATGACCTTTTATTCCACCACACCCAAATGCCTGCGGGGATTTCTGCTGAGCTACTTTGGCGAGGCAGCCCCCGCCAAATGTGGCAACTGCTCCTGCTGCCTGAACGCGGAGAATGAGGCGCAGCTGCAGCTGATCGAATCTCACCGCCGCGCGGCAGACAGCGCCCGCCGCCTGTCCGAGCGCCCGCGCCGGGCAAAGAACGCCGCCAGCGAGCCGCTGAGCGAGTTTGACCAGAAGCTGCTGAATGCCCTGTATGCCCAGCGCAAGCGGCTGGCCAGCAAGCAGAATGTGCCGGCCTTTATGGTGTTCAGCGATGCCACGCTGCGGGAGATGGCGGAGAAGAAGCCACTGAGCCTTGACGAACTGCTGAACATTGCCGGTGTGGGCGAAAAGAAGGCCGCCCGCTACGGCAATGCCTTCCTGCGCATCATCGAAGATGCTGTGGGCAGCAGAGAGTGAGCGCTGCGCCGTTGACAAACCCGCGGCGAACCGTTAGAATAAAACCAGCTATCCGCAAATTTTTTGCCTTGATAATAAAGGAGCGTTTTTCTATGCCGAGCAACAAAGTCCGCACCCGATTTGCCCCCTCGCCCACGGGTTACATGCACGTGGGCAACCTGCGCACTGCGCTGTACACCTACCTGATGGCCAAGCACGAGGATGGAACCTTCATCCTGCGCATTGAGGATACCGACCAGGGCCGCTATGTCGAGGGTGCCGTGGACGTGATCTATAATACCCTGCGGGAGACCGGCCTGCTCTGGGACGAGGGCCCGGACGTCGGCGGCCCGGTGGGCCCCTATGTGCAGAGCGAGCGCATGGGCATGTTCAAGCAGTACGCCGAGCAGCTGGTGGCCGAGGGCAAGGCTTACTACTGCTTCTGCACCGAGGAGCGCCTGGAAGCCCTGCACGCAGAGCAGCGCGCCAAGGGCGAGATGACCCACTACGACGGCTGCTGCCGTGACCTGCCGAAGGAAGAGGTGGAAAAGCGCCTTGCCGCCGGTGAGCCGCACGTCATCCGCCAGAAGATCCCCCGCACCGGTGTGACCGGCTTTGATGATGTGGTCTACGGCCACATCGAGGTCAACAACAGCGAGATGGATGACCAGATCCTCATCAAGACCGACGGAATGCCCACCTACAACTTTGCCAACGTGGTGGATGACCACCTGATGGGCATTACCCATGTCATCCGCGGCAGCGAGTATCTGTCCTCCACCCCGAAGTATAACCTGCTGTATCAGGCCTTTGGCTGGGAGATCCCCACTTATATCCACTGTCCGCCGGTCATGAAGGACGCGCAGAACAAGCTGTCCAAGCGCAACGGCGATGCCAGCTATCAGGATCTGGTGGCAAAGGGCTTCCTGACCGAGGCTGTGCTGAACTACATCTGCCTGCTGGGCTGGAGCCCCAAGGGCGAGTATGCGGAGCAGGAGATCTTCTCCCTGCCGGAACTGGTCAAGATTTGGTCGCCGGACGGCATCTCCAAGTCTCCCGCTATTTTTGACCCGCTCAAGCTGCGTGCCATCAATGCCGAGTATATCCGCCGCCTGACCCCGGAGCAGTTCCAGGCCAAGGCAGAGCCCTGGATCGACCGGGCGGTGCACACCCCCATCAACAAGAAGCTGCTGTGTGCAAATCTGCAGCCCCGGTGCGAAGTGCTGGGCGAGATCCCCGCACAGCTGGACTTCTTTGACGCAATGCCGGAGTACGACGTGAGCCTGTACGCCAACAAGAAGCAGAAGACCACCCCGGAGACGGCCAAAGAAGCACTGGAAGCTTTGCTGCCGGTGCTGAGTGACGAGGCACTGGACTTTGACAACCGCGATGCCGTGTTCGATGCCTGCAAGGCCAAGGCGGAAGAGCTGGGCAAGAAGAATGGCTGGCTGCTCTACCCGCTGGGCATTGCTCTCTCCGGTAAGCAGCGCACCCCTGGCGGCGGCACGGACCTCGCCTGCATGATGGGCCGCGAAAAGACCCTTGAGCGTGTCAATGCTGCTCTTGCAAAGCTGAACGGCTGATTTCTGACAGAATAAAACCAAAGCCCTGCGGTATTTTTGGATACCGCAGGGCTTTTTTGCGCTTCTGCACAGAAAAAATCACTTCGCTGCACGGCGGCAAAAAACGCCGCAGCACCGCACTATAGTATATGCAGACAGTGCGGGGAACAGAACCGGATACCACCCCGCAGGAAAGCGGGGAATTTGTATGACGGAACGAATGGGCATCCTGACCACAGGCGCGCAGGGCGTGCGGCTGGAGCCGCTGGCCTCCCGGGCGGCACTGCGGCCTGCGGTGCGCAAGTTGGCTGCGCTGGCCGTAGGCTTTGCCGGCGGCTGGGCCGTGCTGTATGGTGCACTCATGCCCTTTGGGCTGGGGCTGACGCTTGGCTTTGCAGAGGACTGTTTTGCCGCCTGTGCGGCGGGGGCCGCGCTGGGCATTCTGCTGCATGGCTTTGGGGCGATGTCTCTGCGCAGTGTCTGCCTGCTGTGCGGGCTGGGGGCAGCGGTCTCCGCTCGGTGGGTGTGGAGCAAAAAGTTTGCCCCAGCACTGGCAGCCGGCTGCGGGACGCTGGTGGGAATGGCGGGCTGTTTTGCTTTTGGCCGCAGCGGCGGGGTGGAACTGGTGCTTTACAGCGCCGCAGACGCTCTGCTGGCGGCTGCACTGGGGTTTGCGCTGCGGCGTTTCCCGCCGGACCGCCCGGGGTTCGGGATGCTGCTCACCGGAGCAGCTGTGGCAGCGGCCCTGGGCGGGGTGCAGTTCTGGCGCATCTCCCCCGGGATCGCAGCCTGCGCCGCGCTGGAACTTGCACTGTGCTGCAAAGGACAGGTACAGGGGGCCATGGCATCCTGTGCGGTACTGGGTGCAGCGCTTTGCGGAGCAGACCCGGCCCTTGCCCCGGCGGCAGCAGGGCTTTCCTGTGCGACGGCGGCCGCGGCCCTGCTGGCCCCGGGCCGCCGGACCGAGACACTGGCCGCCTACGCGGGCGGCTGTGTGACGGGGGTACTCTGCGTGCAGCCGCCCGGAAATGCCTTCATGGTGCTGTTCAGCGCGGGCGCGGGCCTCCTGATGGTGGTGCTGCTGCCCAAACCGTGGCTGGCACCGGACGCAGCGGAAAAAGAGGCTCCGCAGGCGGAGCGGCCCCGGTTTTCTGCAGCGGCGACCCGGCTGGAAGCGGTGGCGCAGAGCCTTGCCTCGCTGGCTGAGACGGTCAACGATGTGTACGATGCACTGCCGCACCGGCGCGAAGGGTTCCGCTGGGTCATTGACAACACCCATGATACATTATGCTTCAACTGCGGGCGGCGCGAAACCTGTTGGAAACAGGAATATGCGGCGACTTTGGCCGGTATGGAGGCACTGCGTCCGTTGCTGGAACAGAATGGGACGCTGGAAACCGCACAATTGCCCGGGGGATTATCCCGCTGCATCCACCCGGCGGCACTCTGCGCAGCGGCAAGCCGCTCGTTTGCACTCTACTGCAGCCGCAAGGAAGCACGCATCCATTCTGAGGCCATGCGCACCGCCCTGACCGAGCAGTACAGCGCTGTGGCGGAGGCGCTGGGGGTGCTCAGTGAACAGCTGGGCCGGCCCGGGAACCCGGAACCGTACAAATCCGGGCGGGTGGCTTCCTTTTTCACCTCGCTGGGGTCGCCGCCCATGGAGTGCAGCGTTACGCTGGATGACCTGGGCCGTACCCGGGCAGCGGTGACCCTGCCGCGCACCCGTTTTTCGGAGAAAGAGCTGGCGGCGCTGGCAAAGGAGGTGGGGCACATCTGCCGCCGTCCGCTGGAAACGCCGCAGGTGCTCTCCTGCAAGGGCATGACGACCCTGCTGTTCTGTGAAAAGCCGGCGCTGCGGGCGGTGTTTGGCATGGCGGGCACCGCGGCCCGGGGCGAGGTATCCGGCGACGCGGTGCAGCAGTTCTGCAGCCCGACCGCTGCCCAGATGATCCTGTGCGATGGTATGGGCACCGGGCGCCCGGCAGCAGTGGACGGCAACCTGGCCGCTGAGCTGACAGCCCGGCTGCTGAAGGCAGGTATCCCGGCGGAACTGGCCGCGCGGCTGGTCAATGTGGCGCTGGCCCTGAAAAGTGAGGATGAGAGCGGCGCGACACTGGACCTCATCAGTGTGGATCTTTACACCGGCACGGCAAGGCTCTTCAAGGCCGGGGCGGCCCCGGGCTTTCTTGTGCACGGCGGGCGGGTGCGCGCGGTGGGCGACGCCACCCTGCCCATGGGGGTTCTGGGTGGTGTGAACGGCCAGAGCCGGGTGGTGCACCTGACCACCGGGGATTATGCAGTGCTGGTATCGGACGGGCTGCTGGTGGATGGGGCCGGCTGGGTGGCAAAACAGCTGGAACTTTCTGCCGCTGCAGGCGACGCACCGGAGAAGGTGGCGCAGACGCTGGTGGAGACGGCCCGGGTCCGTGCGGAAAAAACGGGCCGGCCAGATGACATCACGGCGGCGGTGCTGCGGCTGGAGAACTGCAGCTGAACGGCAAAATTCGTTGCTTTTTGCACACAGAGGGGGTATACTATGGAACTATAGACCATGACAGGAGGTTTTCAGCCATGCTCACCTTGACTGTGGCGCAGGACGGCAGCGGAGATTTTACATCCATCGGCGAGGCCGCGCAGGCCGTGCCTTACGACTGCCCTGCGCAGATCCGCATTGGTGCGGGAATTTACCGGGAAAAGCTTTTCTGTGAGAAAAAGGAGATCACCCTGCTGGGAGCAGGAGCGGACGAGACCCGTCTGGTGTGGGGCGATGGCGGAAAACTGCCCCATGCGGATGGACGCCCGACCCATACCTTCCGCAGTTACACGGCGTTTTTCGGCGGGGAAACGCTGCGGGTGGAAGATCTGACGATCGAAAACGATGCCGGCCCCGGCAGTGCGGTGGGGCAGGCTGTGGCTGCCTATGTGGACAGTGCACACGCAGCTTTTTACAATGTGCGGCTGCTGGGCAACCAGGATACCCTCTTCTGCGCGCCCCTGCCGGAGAAGGAGCGCGAGAAGGACGGCTTCCTGGGCCCGCGCGGCAAGGCACCGCGCCGCCCCAGCGCACAGTATTACCAGCACTGCGAGATTGCAGGCGACATTGATTTCATCTTTGGCGGCGCGGATGCACTTTTTGAGCAGTGCACCATCCGCACGGTGAACAACCATCTGCTCTGCAGCTATGTCACAGCACCGTCCGGTGCGGCGGACCGGCTGGGCTTCGTGTTCTGGGACTGTGACTTTGTCTCGGACGATTGCCCGGCGGGCACCGTCTACCTTGGGCGGCCCTGGCGGCCTACCGGAAAAACGGCAGTGCTGGACTGCCGCCTGGGGGCGCACATTGCGCCGGACGGCTTTTCGCCCTGGCGGGACCGCACCGACTCGAACCTTGCCGGCTTTGCCGAGGCGGGCAGCACCGGCGAGGGGGCAGCACCCCGGAGTGCCTGGGTGAAGGCACTGACCAGCGAGCAGGCTTCGGCCCTGCTGCTGCGGGCGCGAAAGCAGTGCAGACCGGAATAAAACAAAAAAATAATACAAATTGAAAAGGAAATACGATGAAAAAACTCCCCAATTTTGTCAAATGGCTCATCGTGCTGGTGGCGCTGGGTGCCATGGGCACGCTGATGTGGGCGGTGAATGACCGCGCATCCAGGGTGCAGATGCCGCTGCCGGATGATACATTTGGTATATATCACGTGGCAGATTCCAATACATAATCGAAAAAACATCCGCAGTCTTTTGTCTGGCGCTTCCTGCGTCAGAAGAGACTGCGGATGTTCTGTTTCAGGGGGTTATTCTTCGCCGGGCAGCGGGTCGTTGTGCATGATGAACCAGAAGGTGGTGCCTTTGCCCAGCGTGCTCTGCACGCCGAAGCGGAACCCGTGCTGCTGGAAGATGGCCTTGGTGATGGAAAGGCCCAGGCCGGTGCCCTGCTTGCCCGCATCCGAGCGGGAGCGGTAGTACCGGTCAAAGATGTGGGGCAGATCTGCCGGGGCAATGCCAGGACCGTGGTCTTCCACTTCCACCCGCACGCCCTCCGGGCAGTTGGAAGCCCGCAGGATAAAGATGCCGTCCCGGCCGATGTGGTGCATGGCGTTGCCCAGCAGATTATGCAGTGCGCGCTGCATCATGTTGGGGTCTGCGTAGACGGGCAGTTCCTCATCCGGCAGCTGCAGCTGCAGCTGCCAGCCGTTCTGGGCGCAGATGGCATCGTACCGTTCGCTCA
>ERZ808240.4298-NODE-4298-length-12757-cov-5.932766_pt1 | contig 12757 bp, 7 predicted proteins | sample MGYA00521084_ERZ808240 | MGnify/ENA primary metagenome ERZ808240 (study PRJEB31516, sample SAMN03275571) | gut metagenome | biome: mammalia-associated habitat; material: feces | host: Papio cynocephalus | place: Kenya | collected 2012-08-06 ... | reverse complement strand
CCGTATAGGGAATCGTAAGCTGGGTGTTGTTTGACGAGAATGTCGTATTGAAGAATGCCTCATAGTCGATGGTCTTCAGAGTAGAGGGGAAGGTAACAGCGATATTGTCCATCTTTGAAAAACCATCCCTCCAGATTCCCGTCACGGAATAGGTCTTGTTCCCGATGGAAACGGAATCCGGAATATCGAAAGACATTTGCGAAGACCGGAATCCGTCTTTGATTCCAACAGCCACTTCATCTTCCGTGCCGGCGATAAGATAATATTGATAAACGTTTTCACTTCCAATATATTCCCCGTCAATCAGGTATTTCTTTGGAATCCTATTGGAATAGACGCTTTCCGTAAACAGAGAATAACCGGAACCAAGAACAATCGATAAAAGAAAAACCGAACCGATGATCGTCTTTATCTTTTTCATAGCTAGCTCCTATTTTGAATAGTGAATCTTCCTGTCCTGCGAAGAAATCAGACCACTGAACAGATTCAAGGTCATATTCTTACTTCCAGATTGTGTTCCATAGTTATATAACGTGATGGAAGACAGATGCTCAAGCGAAGAACCATTTCCAAGGCGGAAATAGAAGGTATCCGAATCATTTCCTGTCCCACATTCCATAATCAGAATGAACTTATTGTTGTTAGCGTTCTTGCTTGCCGCATTGAAACGAGTGACATTTCCGGAATCGAAGATAAGATAACATCTTTGGATAGCTTCGTTCATCACCACATTCCCAAGATTATCCTTGGAAAAAACATTATCTAAGCTTTTCACAAAGTCGATATTCTCGACCCGGTTCTGACTGTTGAAGACATTTGCGGATAAAGAGATGTCGCCGTCATCCTGACCTTGGGCGCAGATATAATAGACAGACGCCTTTCCGGCAGCAGAACCAAGGCAGTATCTTCCTTTAGGTAGCTTGAATGTATGAGCAAAAATCGGTTCCTGGATTTTTTCATTTCGATTAGAATCTTCGGCAAGAGAGAAAGAACCATCCGACGAAGAAGAAAGAGCATGAACGGAATCATCGTCTAAACTACCTTTTCCGATGGTGCCCGTTTGGGAATCATAACTGAAAAAGGAAAGCGCCTTATTTGGACTAAGAGCCATCGCATAATCCGGATCATTCCATGTTTTCTGGTTCCCGTTAGTATCACAAGGTACATAAGAAGACTGTCCACTTGGAATCTTCAGATAATTCGGAAGACGATAAATTCCAAGAACCGAACCATAAAAATCATGATTTGATTCAGAATTGCTTGCCAATATCGTGACGTTTGCATATTCCGTCTTGATTTCGAAGTTGATGGAATTACCAACCGCATAAGAGGTTTGGTTGGTCAGAATTTTCCCCGAACTTGGTTGTGATGTGTCTTCATTAAAAACATACATGTTCTCATTACTCTGCATATCCAAAGGGAAAGTAGTAGTAAGACAAGATATATTCTGTCTCTTCTTGTCCTTGATCATAAGTCCGAACTGATTCGACTCCTTACCGATGGAATTTCCGTTCTCGTCCACAAGCTTATAACGAAGATAATGGGATAGGAAGCTTCCACCTATTGAGTTGTCATTCAAATCACTAAAGTAGAATCCACTGCGTTGGGAATCAAGCCTGAGACGGAAAAGATAATTATAATAGGATTCATAGGCATCCTGAGAATCGACGGAGGAAGAAGAAGGAAGATAATAACCAGGAGAAATACATCGCGACGAAACATAATAACCATTGTTAATTGGGTTGGCAATCGAACCGAGGACATTACTGACAGATTCATAAGGATACCGATTTAAATTCTCCTTCTTGTATTCGAAAGTCGAATAAAATACATGGGTAGCATCGTTATTTACGGCTTTACCGGTCAAATCGACTTTAGATTTTACAATACGGGATTTATTGATTTCCTTGCCCACCTGATCATTGACTCCGGTAGTACTGTAATCCGTAGCAATCGTAAAGACACCAAGACCGCGGTTATGAGTATCATCGTCTTGGATGACCGTTTTACCGACAAGGGCAATCGTATTCACCGCTCCGGTTGTCTTAAGCGTACTGTTTTTTCCCTGATTACCTGAATATCTCAGATAATCGAAATACTCGTTTCCTTCCTCCGGTGTCTTTGCAGTATAGGAATAATAGCTTTGGTCAGGTACTTCCGAAAAACCGCTGTTCACGATACTGTCATAGATTTCCGTGAAATCAAGAACACCGACATCCTTACCGGATATCGCGCTTCCACCCTTGACATTCTCACTGGCCTTATCTTCCACACTCGGACCGATCAGGCCGATGAATCCTGTCATGGACTTCTGATCTACGGAGGTATTGAGTGTATTGCCGTTCAGACTAAACGTCCCGTTATGGACAAAGACATTGCTCAAAGAACCGTCCAGATGTCCGATGACCAATCCAATATTGTTCCCATGCTGGATTTCCCTGGGCTGGACATACATCGTGATTTTCTCATCCTCTCGTTTTGTCTTTTCGAAGACGACATTCAGAGAAGAAATGACCTTGGAATGATTGATACCCTCTTCATCCAGTCTTTTGGATACACTGGAAACAGTCATGGAAAGAGTAAGAGGATAATTCAAATCAACTTCCGGATTGTTCTCCAAGGAAGAAAAGAACGAAAAGATATCCCTAAGGCCGGAGGAAGAATCCTGTTTCGGATTCAACGTCATGGCACCTTTTTCATCCATATCGAAGAAGACATCCGAAGCATTCATAGAATAATTGTATTTCGAGTAATCCGAATCGGAAGTAAGATTGTTAAGGATTTCGATTCTGGGAAGTTCAGCATCCGTCGGTGTCAGAACAAAAGAAGCCGTAGTTCCCGACATTTGAACCGTACCGGAGGAATCCGCCTTGCTGACAAGGGCAGAGTTTTTCATTTCATACGAATACGTAACAGAGGATCCGTCTTTGAAACCGACTTTGAACGGGATATTCATCTTCATCATCTTTTCCGCATCGGAAGAATAGAACGTACTATAGGAAGAAGAATAGCCGTCATTACGGATTTCAATGTTATCCAAGGCAAAGTCACGTATTGAAGCACCCGGTGCCACATAGCCGAACATTCCGCTGTCCTCCAAGGAGGCTTCGACGGTAAGATTGCTGATTGTCAGTCCCGATCCTTCGAAAACGCCGTAGAACGGAGTAGCTTCGCTTCCGATGGATGGTATTCTCAGGCCTTCCATATCAAGGACAGGGGAATACTCATCCGAGGAATTCCCTTTATAGAATCCAAAACGGCCATCATCGAAGTGATAACCAAGCTGAAAATACTTCTTCTCATCGAAAATACCGAGAGCCTGAAGTCGGGAAAGATTATAGAGGTGATTGGGCCTTGTAATGACAAAAGGATCCTCTTCTGTTCCACTGCCGCAATGGAAATAGCTTCTCAGTCCGATTGTCCCATAGGTAAGTTCCTTGCTCTCCTGGAATTTGATGAAAGCCGCCAATGTGAAAAAGGCGGAACAGAACATTCCGAAAAGAGAAAACATAAGAAGAGCCATAAAACCTGTTTTCTTCCTGTTTTTCATTTTGATGCCTCAACACCTTTCTTGGCGATAGCCTGCTGAGAGGAGAAATAGAAGCTGAAATCACGGTATAGCTGGAATTGCCGGCCAAGATTCTCACTTTGGAAAAATCCATCCATCAATGCCGGCTTATAATCAACGGCAATACAAAGCCGGATCGATGTCTCATCCTGAATCGATGTCCCATTATCGGAAGCATAAGGAATCTCGGAAACATTCATCGAAGTCGAATTCGTCTCGAAGGAAGAAGAGTCCGAATTGTAATTCTTCTGCTCTTCCGTATCCAGTTTATCCGAATGGAAAAGATGGAAGATCTTTTTTGCATCCATCGAACCATCAGGGTTCTGTATTCTGAACCCGACATAATCGGAAAGAGGAAGATTGGTATTGTTCAGAAGGTTCCTTTCCCCACGGATGGCATCCAGCTTCAAGGTAAAATCATGACCATCGCTTTTGACAAGAAGGGAAACATCGAAGATCAGACAGGTGTTCTGACTGTAGATTGCGGTAGCAGGATCCTGATTGTTGAATTTGGCCAGTGTCGGATCAAACAATGTCATTCCGACAATTGCATCATCATCCCTTTTGACTTTGGTGACTGTCAAAGACGGCAAAGAGCCGTTGGAAACAACCTTGAAATCATAGATTCCCGGTTCAGTCGCCTCGAAGAAAGAAGAAGAGTCCGAACAAGAAACAATCCCTTCCGGAATATGAACCTCATGGAAAGAAACGAACTCGTTTCCTTTCCGTATGGCAATATGGGCTCCTTTAGATAAAACAACCCCATTGGCAATCCCATCCGAAGAAAGGATGATTCCGGAAGAAGTCCTATATTCCTCAAGATCCTTGGTTCCAAGGAAAGTAGAGTCACCTACGATATAGTAGTTCGACAAGACATTTTCCTCTTCTGTCAACGTCGGCTCTGAAAATTCTTTACCTTCCTCCTCATCCTTCAGAACGTATTCCCTCACACCAGCCTTTGGGGATTGATAATCGATAAGCGTATTGCTTCCGGAATAAAACGGATAGACATACCGATAGACGGAGACACGTTTCAGGGAAATCGACATATCCCCGGTAATGGTATCGATGCGAACGGACGGATTTCTGACCATGAACCAGGCATAGGAAGCAAACATCGAGGAAAACAAGGAAAAGACAGCACATGCCGTAGCCAGAACGATTTTCAGTCTTGAGGGAATCTTTTTCATATCGAATCCTCCTCAGGAGGTACAAGTTCGAATTTTTCTGCCAGGAAGCTGAGATTCTCGTAACAGTTGGACTGCTCAAACGAGTCATTATCCTGTTCATAGAATCCATCATCCCTTTTCCTGTAATAGGTAGAAGGATCGTTCTGGAAAAAGATGGAAAAATAAAGGGCATATTCCTTAGAAGAGTCACTGATTTCAAACTCCGTAAGCTTCTGACTCTGATCTCCCGATTTCGCCGGAGAATCCTGAAAAGAGGATGAAACACCATCAAAACATCCGACTGCCTCACTAAAACCATCCTTATGTTCGAGGCATGTTGCAAAAATCGAAATCGCCCAAGATAAACGAATCGGCTTATCCTCGGAAATCTTTTTCGCATCGCTCTTCGTACTAGACCAGGAACGGAGATAGAATTTGAACACTCCTACCCTCAAGGGTTTGAAGACAAGAGCGTAAGTGAGCCTATGATTGGGATAAAGCTTACTAGAGGAAGTCGGAGAAGCTTCGTTTTTGGAATCCTCGACTCTTATGAAATTTTTCTTCTGTTCATCATTGAGGCTCTCTTCCTGATATCCAGAATAGCATTTCAATGACTCATTGAAATTATCGGACAGCCAAAACAGTTCTGCCTCCTGAGAAGGAGGAAGAACAACCTGAAAACCACTAAAAACAGCATCCACTCTCCGTTTGGTAGAAAACCAGGAATAAGTGGAAGTAACCGCAGTGCCGATCGTAAAAAGCAAAAGAGAACAAGGAAAAAGAATCGATACTTTATTGACTTTCTTCATTACCTTAGAATCGGCAACTGGCTGTCCCGGAACAGGACCCTATAGTTTTGTGTCCCAACCTTGCGGTTGGTTTACTTTTGTCCTTCTTATTCTATAGGATTCACCCTAGGAAATAAAGCCGAAACTTCTTATCACAACAGATTTTTTGTTTTTCCTATACATTTTTAAAACACATTCAAAGCCTAAAATCATTGCCTAAAAAAAGAAGCACATGCTTAACCACACAAAAGACAGCACCGCTTTATCCTATAATCTAGAAAAAAAGAGATGAAAGGAGCATCACTGCCATTGAAGAAATACCGGAACAACATTGCGCCTAGCCGAAGAACCTTAAGCTATCTCATGGACAAGAACAATCGATCAAACACCTATTCCATTTCAAGAATGAAGAATTTCGGAATTGACGTAGACCATTTATCGCTTTGATCAATCCGCTTTTCTTTTTATTCCCTAGCTAAGGATAAGACTCCTTTGACTTCTGTCGTTTGGTCACCTTGAAAATAGATTCACGCTAATCCTATTGCTTTTTCTATTTCCTTTCTCAGCATCAAAAGATAAAGTCCTTTCAGGAAGAAGTCTATATCCCATCCACTCTTCTACGATTTCCGTCTAATCCAAAGTTCCATAAATCAACGACATAAAAAAATCAATCCACGGAAAAAGGCTGGAATACATCCAGGACCTGAAGTCGGATATACCCAGCCAAATCACGACTGATACTAAAACGGATTCTCTTCCGGATACAGATTTCCTTTTCCGTGGTTGAAATCGGCACGGATTCCAAGATAGTCCATCAGATCGAAGAAGGCTCTTCCGTAATGACCGAACATGACTGCGGCATGATGCGGGAAATGCTTCTCGATAAGGACATACCGGTAGAAGCGCTCCATCTCCTTGATGCCGATGGCACCGATACTTCCGAAGGACTCGCAGTCCATATCCAAAAACTCACCTTGGGCGCAATAGGCTTTGAGGCTTCCGTCCTTTGTACCCTGAAGGCGGAAGATCGTGCAGTCTCCGGGACGGATGTTTCCTTCCATCGTACCGCGCGTGATATCCGGTTGTTCTCTCTCCGGCTCAAGATCCCTCTTCATGATCCTCTGATAACCCATGTGGGGATTACTGAGAAGACAGGAGGAAGTATTGCCGCAGTGGAACCCCATGAACGTCTCATGCAATCTGTAGTCATACTTTCCCTGTATCTTCTTTTCATACATAGCCTTAGGAACCGTATTGTTGATATCCAGAAGCGTCGGAGTAGAAAGAGAAAGGCAAAGCCCGATGTACTCGCTCAGAGCACCATAAATATCCACCTCACAGGAGACGGGATAATTCATCCACGTCATCCTGGAATTGACATAGCAGGGAACAAAGCCGAATTCCGTCTGGAAGGCCGGCCAGCATTTGTTGGCAAAGCAGACATACTTCTTCATTCCTCTATGCTCGGAAGCATAGTCAAGAAGCGTAAGCTCATACTGGGCAAGGCGCGGAAGTATACCGGAATAGGGATTCTTGTCACCGAGTTCCTTTTTCATCTCCTCGATCTTATCCGGAATACGGGGATCATCCCGATGCTTATGATAGCTGACCAGAAGATCGAGCTCGGAATTCTCCTCGATTTCGACTCCCAAGTCATAAAGACCCTTGATCGGAGCATTGCAGGCCAAAAAGTCGGTCGGACGAGGTCCGAAGGAAATCACCTTGAGGTCACCAAGTCCAAGAAGGGCTCTCGCAATCGGAACAAAGCGGGAAATCTCAAGACAGAGTTCATCCTTGTCACCGACCGGGTTCTTGGGAATATAGACCTTTCTCTTCCTCAGATCGAGATTGTAGCTGGCATTGAGCAGCCCGCAATAGGCATCGCCTCTATGGTCGATCAGGTTTCCTTCCTCAGCAGCGGCAACAAACATGCACGGCCCATCGAAGCTCTGGGCAAGAAGCGTCTCCGGAGTCTCCGGGCCGAAGTTTCCAAGATAGACGACAAGGCTGTTGACCCCCTTCTCCTTAATCTCCGCAAGAGCCTTGACGACATCCTCTTCGCGGATGATCAAAGTCTGAAGCTCGACGATTTCTCCTGGATAGGAAGAGACAATGTTTTTCCTTCTCTCGATGCTGAGCGAAGAGGGAAAACAAGAACGGGAGGTTGCGATAATACCAAGTTTTACGTCCGGAATGTTGTTCATAATTCGATCCTTTCTAGTCGACATCCAAGTCGATGTTTTTTCCTTCGATACCGATATAGGCACCGTTTTTTGCTTCCGCGGAATCCCTATGGGCAAGAAGCCATTTGTCCTTCATGAACAGGCATTTCTCATCCAAAGATTCGCCAAGATCCTCTTTTTCGATTTCCTCGTTTGTCCCAAGAGGAAGAGAAACAAGCACGCGGAACAAAGAAGAGGAATCCTTGCTAACCGGTGCATAATGAAGCGTCAGAGGATAGATTTCCACAAACGTGTGCTTCTTGACATAGAAAGCCTTCACCGAAGCAGAATCCAATAGGCCCTCTTTGATATCCTCATACCTGGCCAGAAGAAGGATGAAGTCGTCATCGGAATAGTTGACCTCGCTTCCCTTATGGTATTCCATACAGTTCAGCCTGCGGTTATGACCGTTGCAGTATCCCATCTGACACTTCTTGTACCCGAAGACCTTCTTCTCCAACTGGCTCTTGCAAGTGAGGCTCTCCAGCTTTGAAAAGCTCCTTTTATAGATCACACCCCTTTCATCCATCTCACCTTCTTCCAAAGCCTCATCCAGTCCAGAAGAGGGAATATCTTTCCATACCTTTCCGTAAAGGGAAAACTCTTTGTCTTCAACGTTATAGATTTTCATAATCATCCTTTCTTTTGTTAGGAATATGATACAAAATACAGAGCTTACAGAATAGGATATCCATGCAACAAAACGTTGTTTTCGTCCAAATAAGGGACTTATAATAAAAGCATGGAACCTTATTTCAACAAAGACGAAATGACAAAACTCCTCGAGGATTTCTACCTCTTGACCAAAATCAGGATCACGGTCTTCGATGACAGCTTCGAGGAAATCATGTCCTATCCCAATCACAAATGCGAAATATGCCAGTACATGCGCAAAAACAGGGATTTCGATTTCTGCTGCAGGATCTGCGACAAAGAGCATATGAAGAAAGCAGCAGCGATAAAAGAGACCATCATCTATCCATGCCATGCCGGACTGACGGAAATCATCTCCCCGCTTTTCTATGAAGGGAATATCATCGGCTATCTCTTCTTCTCCCACATCCTCAACTACAGAACCCATCAAGATGCAGAAGAAGAGATCCTGAAAAAAGTCGAAAAATACCACTTCGAAACAGAGCATATCCAAAAAGGAATCGAAAGAATGCCTCTTTTCGAAGATGACTATCTAAGAGCCGCCTCAAGAGTCCTGGAAGAGACAGCCAGCTACCTCATCCAGAAAAAATACGCCTATCTGAGAGCAAGGCCCTTGACCGAACAGATTGACAACTACATCAACACCCATATCCAGGATGACCTGAAGATCGAAACCCTGGCCGAAATCTTCTCCGTCAGCAAATCCACCATCAACCACGTGATGAACGACTACTACAAAGCCGGAATCCAAAAGCATATCCGCAGGCTGAGAATGGAAAAAGCGGCAAACCTGCTCTTGGAAAACCCCGAAATGAAAATCTCTACGGCAGCCATGGAAGTCGGAATCTATGATTCCTCCTATTTCATCATCATGTTCAAAAAGGAAATGGGGATGACGCCAAACGACTACAGGAAGAAACACATCAATCCCTGAACTTCGAAATCAAAGGATACAGTTTCCTGAATTCCTGATACCTTCTTTCGTAATGCAATACAAGACTTGGATCGGGAGACACACACTCCAGATTGGAGGAAAGAAGCTCGTTCTTTTTCTTTTCATCCAGAAGTCCGGAAGAAACAAGTCCCACAAGAGCCATACCATAGCTTGGTCCCTTCTCCTCAAGCGGATGGACAACCTGAATACCAAGAACAGAAGATAGAATCAGCTTGAACCACTTAGACTTTGCTCCGCCACCTGTCAAGGTGGCTTTTTCGATTCGGTATCCCATCGACTTAAGCACCTCAAAAGAATCGCGAAGTGCAAAACAGATGCCCTCGATCACGGAAAGGACCATATCCGCTCTTGTCGTATCCAAGGAAATAGGATAGAAAAGCCCTCTAGCATCCGGATCATTGATCGGGCTCCTCTCTCCCATCAGATAAGGAAGGAAGAAACAGCGGTTGGAAAGAATGGTCTCTGTGGAAATAGAGCCGATCTCACCATCATAATCCTTCGTTCCCAGGATACGATTCAAGAACCAGTTCAGACTCGAGCAGCAGGAAAGCATGCAGGAAAGAGAGCAGAATCCACCATCGATGGATCGGAAAAGATGAATCGATCCATTATCAGGATAATTCGGCTTTTTTGACTGGGCATAAATCGTACCGCTTGTACCAAGAGAAATATTGCAGGCCGTGTCATCGACACGATAGACCGAATAGCTTGCTGCCATATTGTCTCCGGCCCCCTGATAGACCTTGCAGGCTCCCTTAAGTCCAAGCCTATTTTTCACGGAATCCAATACAGTTGTGATATAAGACTTGGAAGGGACAATACGAGGATAGACTTTCTCATCCAATCCCACCATGGACAGAATATCCTTATCATATTCATTCGAAAAAATGTTATAGAACAAAGAACCGGAAATATCACTGGGATCCGTCACAAATTCACCCGTAAGAAGGAAGTTAAGATAATCCTTCGGAAGAAGAATATGGGAAATAGAAGAAAACACCTCCCTCTCATTCTCCTTGATCCAAAGAAGTTTGGGAAGCGTAAACCCAGGAAAAGCAATATCACCAGTCCTAGAAAGAAGAAATCCCTTATCCTGATTAAGCCTAGAACAGATATCCTTGCTTCTAGAATCATTCCAAAGAATACAGGGATACAAAGGCTCAGAAGCAGAATCCAAAAGACAAAGACCATGCATCTGGCCATCGATGGCAATCGCTTCGATTTCATAATCCCTTTCAGCCAACATTCCAAGTCCCGAGAAAAGAGCATCCCTGAAATCACAAAGATTCTCCTCAGCATAACCATCCTGAGGAAGAAGAAGCTCAATCGGTCTAGATACATTCTCAAGAACAGTACCATCAATAGAGACTACCGTAAACTTCATCGAACTCGTACCCAAATCAATACCGATAGAAACCTTCATATCAAGTCTCCCCCCTTTTTGTTCTTATTCTACAGGATAACCAAACACAAAAGAAAAACAAACGTGCAAGGAAATATGGAAATCAACTAAAAACCAGACAATCTTTCATCCCATACCTCACGGCACTGGACTTGAGTTTCCCTATGCGGTTAGAATAACATTCCTACCCGAGACTTCGCCTTTAGATATATGGACATGCCGTCACACATAAAAAAATCCCATAAACAAATACATTTATGGGATACTAAACATCATCTAAACAAAATGTTTTATTGAGCAATCACTTTACCATCAACGATCAACGTATTAGGTGCATCATTGAAGCCGAATTTCTTCTTTCCGTTATCTTTAAAACTACAATTTGAAAATTCGATATAATTGCCAATACTTGATTGAGTAGCATTGTAATTAAATTTAAGAATCAATTGTTCATTCCCTTCCGTCTTTTCAATTGCTTCTACTTCAGAATTACTGATATGGACAATGCAACTATAATTATGATCAGAAGTTTTGTTAGTTGTATCTGCTTCACAACAAATGGTAGCAAAATAATTATTCGTTCCCGTTACTTTATCATTTGTTCCAATCAAATGAGAATTAACGATATTAATATTATGATATGTTCCATAAATATTTAACGCCGCCCAACCCGATAATGTTGAATTGTATACATTTACATTAGCATTATCAGCAGAACTACAAAAATTGATAGCATAATAAGGACAATAGACTTCAGAATCAATCAAATCGAGACCAACATTTTTGTTATAAATATTAATTCCTCTTTTGGAAGTATCATTTGCTCTTATAATCAAATTTTTTAATGTTGCTTTAAACGATTTTGTCTCATTATCTTTGTTTGCGACATTGACGACTCTACCATCATAATCACCATTATTTTTTTCTTTACTTGCCTGAATTTCAAATTTCTTCTCAGTTCCATCAATACACAAATCGCGGTCAATCGTAATTGCGTTTTCCGTATCTATAGAAGCACTCAATTGGATATACCTCACGCTCGAGTCATTAATAGCGTTTAAAAAATCTTCTTTATTGCCTACTATCTTTTTTTCAGTTCTTTTTTTCAACCAACTCGATGATCCCGAAATTTCTGCATTCTCATTAGCAACAATACTTTCAACCTCAGCATCTTCCTTCAAACTCACTTGAACAGCCGAATTATCAATGACAAGAGTATTGACTTTGCTGTTTTTTTCAAGATCTAATGATGCATTTGATGAGGCAGAAGGAATATTGATTTCCTCAATAAAGGAATTCTGTTCAGCAACCACATGACCAGCATTAACAGAAAGTGAAATTTGGATTTTACCATATTCATGATAAGATTCATTCGCAATAGACTTAACAACAACCTTATCGACAGTATCATAATGGATGACAGTATCAAGAGGAGCATCAACACTTAAATCACCACCATTGGTCCTGATTACGACATTCTTTGCCACATTTGTCTGATTTTTATATTCGATGGAAACAATTCTGGTATTTTCGCCAACATCCAAACCAGAGGAAATATGAAGTGTAGTTTCACCAGCATAATCTGGCATCAAATAAAGAGAATACCCGGTATTTTCCGTTTCCGAATAAGAATCAGTAAACAACCAATTGAAATATGGTGTCTCGGAAAGTGTGCCGAAAACCAGTTTCTTATTTTCATCCAATAAGGCAAATTCATTGGCTTCGCTATTCCAGGAAACACTGTATTTGGAAGTCAAAGGTTTTAGTTTCGTAACATTAATCCCTTGCTCCTCTATATAACCGATAGCTTGAGTGGGTGTCTTAGGTTTGGATCCTGTCTCAGTTTCTTTAGCTTTGAGCAACGTATTCAGCTGAGATAAAAGAGCCGTGTCGTTGGAAACATTGGCCTTCTTCGTGAATCCCATATATCCGACGACGCTTACCGTGGCAAGCACTGCGATGATGGCAATCACGACGAGGAGCTCAACCAACGTGAAGC
>ERZ808240.4297-NODE-4297-length-12758-cov-2.716602_pt1 | contig 12758 bp, 10 predicted proteins | sample MGYA00521084_ERZ808240 | MGnify/ENA primary metagenome ERZ808240 (study PRJEB31516, sample SAMN03275571) | gut metagenome | biome: mammalia-associated habitat; material: feces | host: Papio cynocephalus | place: Kenya | collected 2012-08-06 ... | reverse complement strand
AATAGAATGTAACGCCGTCATAAACACATTCAAGCACGCCCACATATTGGCTCTGACCTGCAAAGTCCATGTAGAAATGCGTCTTGTACTGCATCATGTCTTTCCACTGCTGTTTCATGCAGGAATATTTAGGAAGAATTACTCTGACATCATAATACCTCTTGTCAAAGCATTTAGGCAGAGAGCCGACAACGTCAGCAAGACCGCCTGTCTTGATAAACGGAACACACTCCGAAGAAGCGAACAAAACTTTTTTCATATTCAAGTTATCCTTTCCAACTTAAATTCTTGCGGCAATAATTATCGCTATTGCCAATGTGTACATGATAATTATAACACTTTTTGTTGAAAACGTCAAGAGCAAAACCCCGTTTGCACCATAAAAGTGCGGTGATGAAAAATTAATAATTAAAAGTAGACATAAGCCGCTTTGTGTGGTATAATAAAGTGTCAAAGTATAATTATCAGATAGATATAGGAGAGTTAAAATGATAACAGTATCAAACGTAAGCCTTTCATTCGGCGGTCAGCTTCTTTTCAAGGACGTTGACCTTAAATTTACAAACGGCAACTGCTATGGTATAATCGGTGCAAACGGCGCAGGAAAGTCAACATTTCTGAAAATTCTCTGCGGCGAGATAGAGCCTACCACAGGCGAGGTAGTTATCTCAAAAGAGGACAGATTGTCAGTGCTCCGTCAGGATCACTTCGCATTCGACGAGTATACAGTTCTCGAAACTGTAATAATGGGAAATAAGCGCCTTTATGAGATAATGAAAGAAAAGGACGAGCTTTACGCCAAGGAGGACTTCACCGAGGAGGACGGCGACAGAGCAGGCCAGCTTGAAAGCGAGTTCGCAGAATTAAACGGCTGGGAAGCCGAGTCTGACGCATCAAAGCTCATTCAGGGTCTTGGTCTTTCTGAGGATATCCTCTATTCACAGATGTCCACCCTCTCAGGTAACGAGAAAGTCAAGGTGCTTCTTGCACAGGCACTTTTCGGCAACCCTGATATCATCATGCTGGACGAGCCTACAAACCACCTTGATATCGACGCTATAAGCTGGCTTGAGGACTTCCTCGCCGACTATTTCGGAACTGTCCTCGTTGTATCTCATGACAGACACTTCCTTAATAATGTTTGTACCCATATCGTGGATATCGACTATACAAAGATAAAAATGTATGTTGGCAACTACGAGTTCTGGTATGAGTCCTCACAGCTCATGCAGAGAATGATAAAGAACCAGAACAAGAAAGCCGAGGAGAAGATCAAGGAACTCCAAGAGTTCATCAACCGCTTCTCCGCAAACAAATCAAAGTCCAAGCAGGCAACAGCAAGAAGAAAGCTTCTTGATAAGCTCACAGTTGAGGAAATGCCTGCCTCATCAAGAAAATATCCATTCATAGGCTTTAATATGGATAGAGAGCTTGGAAAAGACGTTCTCAAAGTCAACGGCATATCCAAAACAGTTGACGGCGTAAAGCTTCTCAATAACGTTTTCTTTACCCTCAGCCGTACAGATAAAGTCGCTTTTATCGGCGAGTCTGAGCAGGCTATCACAATGCTTTTCAAGATACTTGCAGAGGAAGAAGAGCCAGACGAAGGCAGCATTAAATGGGGCGTTTCCACATCACGTTCCTATTTCCCTATCGATAACTCAGCCTACTTCAATGACAATGACGAAAGCATAGTGGATTGGATAAGAAAATATTCCACTTCCGAGGTAACAGACACCTACCTCAGAGGCTTCCTCGGCAAAATGCTCTTCTCGGGCGACGAGATCTATAAGCCTGTAAAAGTCCTCTCAGGCGGCGAAAAGGTAAGATGTATGTTCAGCCGTATGATGCTCTTCGGCTCAAACGTTATAATGCTTGACAGACCTACCAACCACCTCGACCTTGAGTCTATCACAGCCGTAAACAACGGTCTTAGAGATTTCAAAGGCGTTGTAATATTTGCATCTCATGACCACGAAATAGTTCAGACAGTCGCAAACAGAATAATCGAGATAACCCCTGACGGCTGTATCGACAGACAGGGAACATACGAAGAGTTCCTCGATTGGAGACGTGAGCGTGGCATGAAATCATTTATCGAGTAATTTTTATTTCTTAACGGAGATGATGTCAAATGGCAAAAATGAAAAACGTGACCGTAAGAGGTTACAATATCGACGATGTCCCTACAATGGCAGAGATATGGAACGAAGTAGTAAAAGAGGGCAACGCCTTCCCACAGAGAGAAACTCTCGACTATGAGCAAGCCAAAAAGTTCTTTGCTTCACAAACATTCTGCGGCGTTGCAGAGTATGAGGGCGAAACTGTAGGAATGTATATCCTCCACCCTAACAACGTTGGCAGATGCGGACATATCGCAAACGCAAGCTATGCCGTAAAAAGCACCTGCCGTGGAAAAGGCGCAGGCAAGGTCATAGTCGAGCATTGCCTTTTCATGGCAAAGCAGAAAGGCTTCAAGGTGCTCCAGTTCAATGCAGTTGTCGCATCAAACGTCAAGGCAATAAAGCTTTACGAAGCCCTTGGCTTTGTGCGCCTTGGCACTGTACCGCAGGGCTTTGAAAACAAAGACGGCGTTTTTGAGGATATCATTCTCTTTTATCACACACTGTGATTTAGTGAGAAGTGAGGAGTTAGGAATGAGAAATTAAGGTATTGCCTGCGGCGATGATATTTTTGGAATTTTGAATTTTTTAGATGTTGAAAGGTGAAGAGGTATGTTAAAAGTAGCAAATATTTTTTCAAACGATATGGTGCTCCAGCGTGATAAAAATATAACAGTCTGGGGACTTGGTGATGAGGAAAGAACTGTCACAGTAACACTTAACGGCGTGTCAGTTCAGACACAGGTATGCGACGGCAAATGGACAGCCGTTCTCCCTCCAATGAGCGCAGGCGGAGAGTATGAAATGACAGTTTCAGACGGCTGTACAGAGAGAAAATTCTGCCGTATCATGATAGGCGAAGTGTGGTTCTGCGGCGGTCAGTCCAATATGGAGCTTGAACTCCAAAACGCAAAGGGCGGAAAAGAGATACTCGAAAATCTCACCCCTGATTGCAACGTAAGATTTTATTACACTCAGAAGCGTGGCACTCTTGACGAAATGTTCTATGAGGACGAAAATAATACCGCATGGTCACAGGCTTCAAAGGATAATTCAAGAGCGTGGAGCGCAGTGGGCTTTTTCTTTGCAAGAAAGCTTGCCAAAGACCTTGGCGTAACAGTAGGACTTATCGGCTGTAACTGGGGCGGTACATCAGCATCTTCATGGGTAGACAGACCGACCCTTGAAAACAACGCCGAACTAAGAAGCTACATAGACGAGTATGAAAAACGCAACGAGGGCAAAACTGTCGAAGAGCAGATAAAAGAGTATAGAGATTATCAGAAATTCGAGCGTCAGTGGGATAAAAAATACGGCGAGCTTCTGCAAAAAGACCCGATCATGAGCTGGGAGAATGCTAACGAAATTCTCGGCGACAAGAATTGGCCGGGTCCAATAAACTGCGTGAATCCATTCCGTCCAACAGGTCTTTTTGAGACCATGGTGTCAAGAGTTTGCCCATATACAATAAAAGGCTTCCTCTATTATCAGGGCGAGTCAGACGACCATAAGCCTGACAGCTATTACACCCTCCTCACATCTCTTATCAAGCTTTGGAGAGAGAAGTGGGGCGACGACGAGCTTCCGTTCATAATCGTCCAGCTCCCTATGTTCAAATACGCCGCCGACCCTGATTATAAGCATTGGTGCAAAATAAGAGAAGCACAGATGAGAGCCTATAAAACAGTGAAGAACACAGGCATAGCCGTTATCTCCGATTGCGGCGAGTTCAACGAGATTCACCCAAAGGATAAAGTGCCGGTAGGCGAAAGACTTTGCCTGCAGGCAGAAAAGCTTTTCTATGGCATGGACGTAAAAGCATTTGGCCCTATCTATAAGTCGCTGGAGTATAAAAACGGCGGTATTGAGCTTAGCTTTGACCACGCCGAAAACGGCTTTGTAGTAAAGGGCGAAGCACAGGGCTTTGAGATAGCAGGCAAGGACGAAGAATTCGTAAAAGCCGATATCACCATAAACGGCAGTAAGATATTCATAAAGTCAGACGCCGTTGAAAAACCGCTCTATGCAAGATATAATTGGTTCAACTACTGCGAGGTAACTATCTTCAACGAAACAGGCATACCACTCGCACCATTCAGAACAGAAAAATAATACCCAAAAGCCCTCACCCCGAGGGCTTTTTCTGTAGGTGTAAAAACCACACCTGTAGGGGCGAACATCGTTCGCCCGTCGAAGCCACAAACCCATTGTTAATCACGTTGCCTTGTGCTTTTCACATTCCATGTAGGGGCGACCTCTGGTCGCCCGCCTTGGTTGCTTGTCCAATCCTGCGATATCCGCACATCATTTATGTTTTTACAAACCATGTAGGGGAGCAGTGCAATTTCTGCTTTGCAGAAATCCGACGTCCCGTTTATCAAACTTTCTGCTTTGCAGAATTTTTCTGTTAACCACACAAACATCGGTAGGGGCGAACACTGTTCGCCCGTTTCGTTCACCGCAAACCTGTTGTCAATCCACGTTGCCTCGTGCTTTTCACATTCCATGTAGGGGCGACCTCTGGTCGCCCGTCTTGGTCGCCCGACCGCCTTTATCGTCGCCCAATCGTCCGAGAAACAAATCGACCTGCTTTAGAAAGCACCCAAACACGCATTCCCCAACGTTAATAAAATATTTATAATTAAAACTCTTGGCAAAATCTCCACTGTGTGGTATAATAAAATGTATATAAATGAATTTGGAAAGGCTGGTCTTATTAATGAGAGCTGTTGTTACAGTTATAGGTAAGGACGCTGTAGGTATCCTTGCAAAGGTAAGCACAAAGTGTGCAGAATATAATGCGAATGTTATCGAGGTCACTCAGTCAGTTTTACAGGATCTCTTTGCTATGATAATGCTTGTTGACATCACAAAGCTCAACTCCGATTTTGCTACCATGGCAGACGGACTCACAGAGCTTGGTCAGACAATGGGCGTAAAGATACACACAATGCACGAGGATATTTTTAACTGTATGCACCACATCTAAAGAGGAGATTTCAGTAAAATGATTAATACATATGACGTGTTGGAAACGATACGAATGATTCAGGACGATTGTCTTGATATTCGTACTATCACAATGGGCATCTCTCTGCTTGATTGTATCGACAGCGATATAAACGTTGCCTGCGAGAATGTCTATAAGAAGATAACCGCAAAAGCCGCAAGACTTGTTGAGGTGGGCGAGCAGATAGAAAAGGAGCTTGGAATACCTATCATCAATAAGAGAATTTCCGTTACCCCTATCGCTATCGTGTCCGCTGCCTGCAAGTGTTCACCTGTTCCATTTGCACACGCTATGGACAGAGCCGCAAAGGACGTTGGCGTAAACCTTATCGGCGGATATACCGCCCTCGTTCCAAAGGGCTTTTCCGCAGGCGATATCGAGCTTATCAAGTCTATCCCAGAGGCTCTCGCTACTACTGAGAGAGTATGTTCCTCTGTAAATATCGGCTCAACAAAAACAGGTATCAATCTCGACGCCTGCAAGATAATGGGCGGTATCGTAAGAGAGTGTGCAGAAAGAACAATTGACTCTGCCTGCTTCGGCGCAGCAAAGCTCGTTGTTTTCTGTAACGCAGTTGAGGATAACCCATTCATGGCAGGCGCTTTCCATGGCGTTGGCGAGCCTGATTGCATGATAAACGTGGGCGTGTCAGGTCCTGGCGTTGTAAGAGCCGCCTTGAGAAAATATCCTGACGCCGATATCACAAAGATATCTGACGTTATCAAAGAGATTTCATACAAGATAACAAGAGTGGGTCAGCTCGTTGGAACTATCGCTTCCAAGCGCCTTGGCGTGCCTTTCGGTATCGTTGACCTCTCCCTCGCACCAACTCCAGCAGTAGGCGACTCTGTTGCCCATATCCTCGAGGAGATTGGACTTGAAAAGTGCGGCACACACGGCACAACAGCAGCCCTCGCCCTGCTCAATGACGCAGTTAAAAAGGGCGGCGTAATGGCTTGCTCCAGAATAGGCGGACTTTCAGGCGCATTTATCCCTGTATCTGAGGACGCAGGCATGATAGACGCCGCAAAGAGCGGTGCGCTCTGCATTGAAAAGCTTGAAGCCATGACCGCTGTATGCTCAGTTGGTCTTGATATGATATGTATCCCTGGCGATACCCCAGCCGATACTATCTCCGCTATCATCGCAGACGAAGCTGCTATCGGTATGGTAAACAACAAGACCACCGCCGTAAGAGTTATCCCTGCTATCGGCAAGGGCGTTGGCGAAGAACTTGATTGGGGCGGACTTTTCGGCTGCGGACCTGTTATGCCGCTTAAAAAAGAGTCACCTTCAAAGTTCATCAATCGTGGCGGACAGATACCTGCGCCGCTCCACTCTCTCAAAAACTAAATTTTCACGGCGGCAGATCATTCTGCCGCTGTTTTTGGTAAGGAGGAAAACAGATTGAAACGCTGTATGTTTGCAGATTTCACCTTTAAAATACCCTTTGAGGAGCGTATAAGACTTATAAAAGAGAACGGCTTTGACGGCGTTATGCTTGGCTTTTCTGACGGATTAAAATACACACAGTATGATATAGTACGAAATTTTGGACTGGAAATAGAAAATGTCCATTCCCAGTTCGACCGCATGAATGCCCTTTGGACAATATGCCCCGAAAGCGAATATATCCTCGACCGAACATTGGAATGTGTCAGAGTGTGCGGCGAAAACGGCATAAAAACCATGATATGCCACCCCACTGACGGACTTGTTCCCCCCGAAGTCTCACGTTTCGGCATAGAGAATTTCGGTAAGATAATACAGTGTGGCAAGGAAAACGGCGTTGATATCGCCTTTGAGAATATCCAGCTCCCACAGTTTCTTGACGTGCTTTTTGACGAATTCGGCAACCACGATAACGTGAAATTCTGCTATGACACAGGGCACGAAAATTGCTTCTCAAAGAATACCGATTGCCTGTCAAAGTTCGGCAGCAAGCTTACCTGCCTGCATATCCACGATAACGACGGCAACACTGACGGGCATATGATACCCTTTGACGGCAACCTCGATTTTGAGAAATTTCTCAGAAAGCTTAAAGCCCTCGACCACCAGCCACCGCTGTCATTGGAACTTTATATGTCAAAATCCCCCATGTACCGAAACTCTGCACCTGACAGCTTTGTAAGACGTGCGGCAGAAGCGGCGAAACAGCTTGAAAAGCTCTACGATTCCATATAAGTACAAATTTTCGTACAGATAGGAGGACTTATGAAAACCCTTATAGATATGCACACCCATACAGGCTTTTCCCCCGACGGCGAGGGAACTGTCCAGCAGTCTTTAGCCAAAGCCAAAGAACTTGGCTTGGCGGCGTTCGCCATAACCGACCACTGCGACTGCAATTTTCGCTATAAAGCCGACTTTTACGGCGATCCCGAAGCCCTGAAAGACGGCATTATGTACGGCTCAGGTGAGTATGCCCCCACCAGCATAGCGGCCCAGTATGAAGCCGCCCAGCACCTAGAGGGCTTAAATTTCCTCTGCGGTATAGAGCTTGGACAGCCTTTGCAGGATATAGAATTTGCCGAGGAGATAGCCGCCGACAGCCGTCTTGATTTTATCATAGGCTCTCATCATCAAAACAAAGGCAAGGACGATTTCTATTGGATAGAGTACAAAAATATGGACTTGTCACAAATTTATGCTCTCCTCGATGACTATTTCAAAGAAATGCTTGAAATGTGCAAATGGGGCAAATTCGACGTTTTAGGACACCTCACCTACCCTCTGCGATATATCCAAGGGGATTGCGGCATACAAATAGACCTCACCCCATACGAAGAAATTATCAGAGAAATTTTTTGTACACTTATCCAAAAAGGCAAGGGCATAGAGATAAACGTCTCAGGCTTGCGCCAAAAATACGGCAAGCCCCTCCCAGACCTTGGCTATGTGAAGCTCTACAGATCCCTCGGCGGCGAGATATTGACCATAGGCTCAGACGCCCACCGCACAACCGATATTGGCAGAGACATTTCCGCAGGTGTAGAAATGGCGCAGGCGGCAGGCTTTAAGTACCTGACCTATTTCAAAAAGCACGAGCCGAAGTTTATCAAGATAGAAATATGATATCGTATCAAAGCGCCGCAATTCTTGTTTTGCAGGGATAGGGGCGTTTTGTTTTGCTGGTAACATTTCACCCTCCGATACATATAATTATATATAACTCTATCAGGCATAGTCCCACAGGAGGTATCCATATGAAAAAAACAGTTTTCCTCTGCGTCGGCGGTGACGCAAGACAGACATATACAGCTCAGACTCTCTCTAAACTCGGCAGGGTCTATACTTACGGCATGGACGATAAAGGCGAGGTCACTATCCCCCTCGCTCACCTCGATCAGCTTACCGAAAAGGCGGACGTTCTCGTACTGCCCCTCATGAAAGCTGACGGGCTCGATATCCCTTCCTGCCGTAATGTAAAGGTATCATGCAGTGACGTTTCACCCCACCTGAAGAAAAACGCTCTCGTCACAGGCGGTCTCCTCCGCCGTGATCAAATAGAATATTTCTCCTCTCTCGGCTTCGACGTTAAGGATTACTACAAGCGAGAGGAGCTTGTTATAAGAAATTGTATCCCCACGGCGGAGGGCGCTTTGCAAATAGCCATGCAGGAGCTTGCCGTCACCGTGAACGGCTCGACCACCCTCGTTATCGGCTATGGCAGAGTAGCGAAAGCCTGCGCAAAGCTTTTTCGAGCTGTCGGCGCAGATGTGACAATATCCGCAAGAAAGCTTTCTGCACTTGCAGAAGCCGAGGGTGCAGGCTATAAGGCAGAGCTTATCGCCGATCTTGCGGATAATATTTCAGGGTATACTATAATAATAAATACCGTCCCTGCCATGATACTTGATGAAAAGCTTTTGGGCGTAATGGATAAAAACTCTCTTATCATAGACCTTGCTTCCAGACCTGGCGGAGTTGATTTTGAAACTGCCGCAAAGCTGAACAGGCGTGTGGTATGGGCATTGGGACTTCCGGCAAAAGCCGCACCTATGACCGCAGGAGAGATAATCGCCCGAACAGTCACGGACATTTTGAATGAAAGGGGAACAAAGAATGTCACTTGACGGCATACGGATAGGCTTTTGCATGACCGGCTCTTTCTGTACCTTTGAAAAAGCATTTGCCGCCGCAGAACGGCTTGTGCAGCAGGGCGCAGAGCTTGTGCCAATTATGTCTTTCAACGCCGCATCTATATCCACACGTTTCGGTACAGCGGAAGAAAACATCAAACGCCTTGAAGCCATAGCAAACCGCAAGGTCATACGCACCATAGAAGAAGCCGAGCCTATCGGACCGAAAAAGATGTGTGATATCATGGTAGTAGCACCCTGCACCTCAAACACTGCGGCGAAGCTTGCATTGGGCTTGACGGACACCCCAGCCACCATGGCGGTAAAAAGTCACCTGAGAAACGCCTGTCCGGTGGTCATCGCCATATCGACAAATGACGCACTGGCAGGGTGTGCCAAAAACATAGGTTATCTGCAAAATCTGAGAAACTACTATTTTGTACCATATTCGCAGGACAACTGCGAAAAGAAGCCAAACTCCATAGTGGCTGAACTTGAACTCATACCCGAAACTATTCAGTCGGCTCTTGACGGCGTGCAGCTACAGCCTATCATAAGGGTAAAATAAAGCAAAGCTCTCCGACCCATTCGGAGGGCTTTTTTGCGTATATCCGTAGGTTTGCACCTGATTTTTGTACATTCATATCTTCTGTTTATCGCACCACATTGATAACCGCACAAACCATGTAGGGGGAGCAGCGCAATTTCTGCTTTGCAGAAATGCGACGTCCCACACTCTCGACGTTTCGTTTGCAATCTCATTTTCGTTATCCTCACACGGCACATCCACACAATATCGTGAAACATCACCAATACAAATGTATCGCACAACCCCTGATAACCCCACAAACAACGGTAGGGGCGAACAGCGTTCGCCCGCTTTTGTTCACCCACATGGTATGTACAAATTCAAACCATGCCGCTCCCCGAAACGGGCTGTCGAGGGCGCCAGCCCCTACAATTATGCTATGGTTTGCCACGCCGCAAAATCGCTGTCGCTCTTTGCGGATTTTACGTTGTGCAGGAGGACAGAAAAAGCGGCGCAGAGCATTACACTCCGACACCGCTTTGTTTTTATCATTACTTTGCACTTCGTCTTTTTTCATTCTGCACCGCTTGTAGGCTTATGCCTATTGAGGCTCTGCCTCAAACTCCGCAGGGGCTTTGCCCCTTGACCCCACAAGCCCTCTGGCGCCGGGCTTGACCCTGCGCTTTATTGCTCGCTTCGCTCGGTGCTGGCTTCTCACTCTGTATAGCTATGCCATTCCTCACTCCTCACTCCTCACTTAAACCCCGCTCCTCACTTGAGCTTGCGCTCCTCCCCCTTGTGCAATCTGCTTTATAACAAGTCTAAACTTTGTTCACATTCACGAAAGAAATTTCTCTCTCCGCTCTTGCTATTTATGTGAAAATAGTATATAATTATCTTATGCGGTTGATATATTTTGTGTAAATGATACATATAATTAAATCGCATATCACATTAAGCCGTCCAACGGCATAGATTGGAGCGATCAACTTGAAAAAATACGACAGCACAAAAATAAAAAATATTGCTATTGCAGGTCAGGCAGGTTCTGGAAAGACCTCTCTGACTGAGGCACTGCTATATAAAAGCGGAGCTACTGACAGGCTCGGCAAGGTAACTGACGGAAACACTGTTTCTGATTACACCCCTGATGAAATAAAGAGAAAATGTTCTGTTTACACCTCTCTTTCTTCTCTTGAAACTGGCGAGTTCAAGGTAAATCTTCTTGATACTCCTGGTATGTTCGATTACGAGGGCGAAGCTGTCGAGGGCATTGCCGCAAGCGGTTGTGTACTCATCACTGTATCAGGCAAATCAGGCGTTCGTGTAGGCACTCACAAGGCTTATGACCTTGCAAAGGAAATGGGCAAACCTACAATGTTCGTTGTAACAAAGCTTGATGATGATAACGCAAACTTCAATAACGTTCTTACCCAGCTCAAAGCGGAGTTCGGACCTACAGTTTGTCCTGTTGTTGTGCCTGTTATTGCAGACAGAAAGATAGTTTCTTATGTAAATCTCATAGAGATGAAAGCTTATAAGTATGAAGACGGCAAGGCAGTTGAAACTGATATGCCTACTGCTGAGGTATCAGAGAAAATGGAATATCGTATCGACGGACTTATCGAAGCCGTGTCCGAAGCCGTTGCAGAAACTGATGAGGTGCTTTTTGAAAAGTTCTTCTCAGGCGAAGCATTTACACAGAAAGAGCTTATCGACGGAATACATAACGGCATGAATTCGGGTGTTATAACTCCTGTTACCTGCGTGTCTTCTACAGACCTCTCTGGCGTTGATATGCTTCTTAAGGAGATTGACCTCTTGCTCCCACCGCCGTCAGAAAAGGACGCTATGATAGGCGAAACAGCAGACGGCGAAGCTGTGGAAGTGGCTTGCGTTGAAAGCGACCCTATGAGCGCATTTGTATTCAAGACAGTTGCCGACCCATTTGTTGGCAAGATGTCATACATAAAGGTATTTTCAGGAAAGCTTGTACCTAACAAGGAAGTTGTGAACGCTGCCACAGGAAGCACCGAAAAGGTCGGAAAGCTTGTTACGCTTCAGGGCAAAAAGCAGATAGACGTTGCCGAAGCGGGCTGCGGAGATATCGTTGTTGCAATGAAGATGAACGTGAACACTAACGATACTATCTGTGACTCCGCAAGAGTTGTCAAGTTTGCACCTCTGACTTTCCCTAAGCCATGCTATAAAATGGCAGTAAAAGCTAAAAAGCAGGGCGACGAAAGCAAGATATCCGCTGCAATGACAAGACTTATGGAAGAAGACCTTACCATAGATTATAAGCTTGACCCGTCAACAAACGAGATGATACTAAGCACTTTGGGCGGACTTCACCTTGATTCAGTTGTGGGCAGACTTGCAGGAACATTCGGCGTTGAAGTAGAAACTTCTGTACCAAAGATCTCCTATCGTGAAACTATCAGAAAGAAAGTCAAAGTGCAGGGCAGACATAAGAAGCAGTCAGGCGGTCATGGACAGTATGGCGACGTTTGGATAGAATTTGAGCCATGCGTATCTGACGACCTTGTATTTGAAGAAAAGGTGTTCGGAGGAGCAGTTCCAAAGAACTTCTTCCCAGCCGTAGAAAAGGGCTTGCAGGAAAGCGTAAAGAAAGGCGTTCTCGCAGGCTTCCCAGTGGTAGGTCTGAAAGCTATCCTCGTGGACGGCTCATATCACCCTGTTGACAGCTCGGAAATGGCATTCAAAATGGCAGCTTCGATCGCATACAAAGAGGGTATGCGTCAGGCAGAGCCTGTTCTCCTCGAACCTATCGGCTCTTTGAGCGTTTTCGTACCTGACGATAACACAGGCGACATGATGGGCGAACTTAACAAGAGAAGAGGCAGAGTTCTCGGCATGAATCCTGCCGAAAAGAAGGGCATGACCGAGATAGTTGCAGAAGTGCCAATGGCTGAAATGGCAGACTTCACATTGCTTCTCAGACAAATGACGCAGGGTCAGGGCGTGTTCACCTTTGAAAAGGCACGTTC
>ERZ808240.4296-NODE-4296-length-12758-cov-7.826734_pt1 | contig 12758 bp, 13 predicted proteins | sample MGYA00521084_ERZ808240 | MGnify/ENA primary metagenome ERZ808240 (study PRJEB31516, sample SAMN03275571) | gut metagenome | biome: mammalia-associated habitat; material: feces | host: Papio cynocephalus | place: Kenya | collected 2012-08-06 ... | reverse complement strand
GGGGCGACGCTGCTCACGGTTCCCTACGCCATCATCGTGCGTCCATAAGAAGGAGCCTCATAGACCATGCGCCGCGCGGGTGCTTGCAGCGAGCAGGCACCCGCCTTATGTTCGCATTCGCGGATATTTGATTGTTCGGGACTGCGCTCGCGTGTACAAGGGTGTTGACGGTGGTCCAAGTTGTAATTGGCTCTTATCTGATCTATCAATTTTGGTGGATGCGGCCATTATTCCATCACCGTTCCAAAAGATGCGGAAATCTGGAAAATAGGCAAATAAAAAAGTGCGGAAATCGGTCAAATGAGTAAAATAAAAAGTGCGGAAATACGGTAAATGTATAATAGAGGGCCTATGTATAAAAGAAAAATATACGATGACCTGCTGAAATGGAAGAACAGCAAAGCAGGGAAAACCGCTTTGCTCATTGAAGGTGCTCGACGTGTCGGCAAATCAACTGTCGTAGAGGAATTCGCTCGGAATGAGTACCGAAGCCATATCCTGATCGACTTCTCTATTGCTTCCCAAAGTGTCATATCGCTCTTCGACGATCTGTCCGATCTAGACTATGTTTTCCTTCAACTTCAACTGCAGTATTCTGTTCGTTTGTATGAACGGGAATCGCTGATTGTTTTCGATGAAGTCCAACTATGCCCGAGGGCGCGACAAGCAATCAAACATCTCGTAAAAGACGGACGGTTTGACTACGTGGAGACCGGCTCTTTGATCTCCATCCGTAGAAACACCAAGGACATTCTTATTCCGAGCGAAGAAGATCGTATTCAGATGAGGCCCATGGACTTCGAAGAGTTCAGATGGGCCTTGGGCGATTGCAATTCAACGGCAATACTGCAAGGGGCTTTTGCTTCACGCTCCTCATTGGGTGATCAATTGACCCGAAAACTCATGCGAGATTTTCGTCTTTACATGCTTGTTGGAGGGATGCCGCAGGCTGTTGAGAGCTATCTTGCAACCAATAACTTGCAAGAAATCGATACGGTAAAACGAGCGATTATCGACCTTTACGAAGAAGATTTCTATAAAATCAACCCTTCGGGTTCGCTCTCGTTGCTGTTTGACGCTATTCCGGCGCAACTGGCAAAAAAGGCATCGAGATACCAGGTCTCGAGCGTGCTGGCAAACCATCAGGCGGCAGACATTATGGAAGAGTTGGCTGAACTGCGCGAATCCAAGACGGTTCTCATCGCCTACCATGCCAACGACCCGAACGTCGGGATGTCTTCGAGTGTCGATCTCACCAAGTTCAAACTGTATCTGGCGGATACGGGGCTGTTCGTAACGCTGGCGTTTAAGGACGCTGCGTTTACTGACAACGTTATCTATCAAAAGCTTCTGAGTGATAAGTTGCCGGTTAATCTTGGAATGATCTACGAAAATGTGGTTGCGCAGGAGCTTGTTGCGCATGGCCACGGACTCTTTTACCATACGTGGCCCAAGGCGGGGGCGAATCGTAACTACGAGATTGATTTCTTGCTTACTGAGAGGAAGAAAGTGAGCCCTATAGAAGTCAAATCATCTCGGTATAAAACGCATGCCTCGCTCGATGACTTTGCAAGAAAATATACCGAGCGGATCGGGTCGCAATATCTTGTCTATACCAAGGACCTGCAGAAAGACGGTCCGGTGTTGTGCATGCCTACATTTATGAGCCAGTTTCTATAACGGCTATCTCGGTGAAAAACGGGCCCGAACCTCTTGCGAGATACGGGCCCGAAGCCGTTCTTGGTAGGGGCGGTGGGACTCGAACCCACAATCCTTGCGGCGAGAGATTTTAAGTCTCCTGCGTATGCCAATTCCGCCACGCCCCCGTGTAGGAGAGAGTCTAGCACATCGGCTATTGGCCTTCTCCCGGTGCGTACGTGTCGTTGGCGGCTCGATCCAAATACTCGTCGTGCTTGGCCTTGTCGCCCTTGTTGCCGTACTGCAGGGCGAGCAGGTATTCCAAGCGCCCGCGCTTGAGCGTGTCGGCACTCTCGATATCGCGCTCCAGCTCCTCGATGTTCGCGGTGCTCTTGCAGATGATCGTGTCGTACATCAGGCGGCACTCGTGCGCCACGGGCTTCAGCTTCTCGTCGTCATGCGCCTCGATCTCGGCTAGCAGCTCCTTGGAACGCTTGGCGTTGTTCTGGCTGACATAGAAGTTGAACGCCTTGATCACCAGGTCGATGCGCTGCATCTTGGGCAGCTTGCGCTCGAGCAGGTCGTCGAAGATCTTCTTGGCGTTCTTGTTGTCCTCGCGCATCAGATACGAGTTGAGCTTGAGGTAGGTGCGGTTGTACTCGGGGTACAGAAACGCCGCTAGCTTGCTGTCCAGCAGTGCATAGAACTCGTCCCACTGCTGCTGCGCCATGAGCGTCTGCAGACGCTTGAACATCATGCGTTTCTTGATGCTGAAGAATGCGCTGATGGCGATCATGATGACGATGGCGCCGATCGAGATGGTGCGGGTGTCGAGATTGTCGAACATGGATCCTCCGTTCGGGGCGCGGGCGCGCCGGTGACTCCGCATTATACGGCACCAGGCGGTATGCCGCCCCGCACGCCGCCGGGTGCCGTACACTAGTAGAGTCCGAATCGCTGCAAGCCGCATGATCAGAGGAGACGTCATGAGCGACAAGAACGAAGCAAGCCAGAATCCCGTCGAGCTGTTCGGGATGCACGTGGCACACGTGGGCATCAACGCGCAGAATCCCCAGGAGGCCAAGGAGATGGCCGACCTGTTTGCGACCCTCATGGGCCTGCCGACCATCGAGACGCCCATTTCGTACTTCTCCGATTCGCTGGTCGAGATGATGAAGCAGAACGGCCGCGGCACGCATGGGCACATCGGCTTCGGCGTCAACGATATCGATGCGGCCGAGAAGTGGTTCGCTGAGCGCGGGTTCGAGATCAACGAGGAGTCCCGCGCGCTCAACCCTGACGGTTCCACCAAGCTGGTCTACTTCAAGCGCGAGATCGGAGGATTCGCCATCCACCTGAGCCAGGACTAGCTCTGAGGTATTCTCACCGGGCTAAATTTGTCTCAAAATTTTTCTTGAACTCCGAAGCCGGGGCGGTTACTATAAAACAGCACGCGGGCGTGGCGGAATTGGCAGACGCGTAGGCTTCAGGTGCCTATGGGCTTCGGCTCGTGAAGGTTCAAGTCCTTTCGCCCGCACCATTGAATTTGAAAGCTCCCAGCAATGGGGGCTTTTTTATTACCGAATGACCGAGGCGGGGCGGAGGCGCGTCGATATGAAATACACCGTCGTTTGCGTGGGCAAGCTCAAAGAGCGGTTTTGGAAAGATGCGTGCGCCGAGTACACCAAGCGGTTGGGCGCCTATGCGAAGGTCGATATCCGAGAAGTTGCCGATATCGATCCCGCAAAGGCCGGCGGCGTCGATGCCGCGCGCAATCGCGAGGGGGCCGCTATCGTGGCCACCCTGCCGCCGCGGGCGCATGTGGTGCTGTTGGCGATCGAGGGCAAGGAACGCTCGAGCGAGGAGCTCTCGGCGCGTCTGGACGACCTGATGCTGCGCGGCACGAGCGATATCGCCTTTGTGATCGGCGGTTCGGACGGCGTGAGCGACGAGGTCCGCGCCCGTGCCGACGAGATGCTTTCCTTCGGGCGCATTACCCTGCCGCACAACCTGGCACGAGTCGTATTGCTCGAACAAGTGTATCGAGCATGCAAAATCTCGCGCGGCGAGCCCTACCATAAGTAACGAACCGGGCGGTGCCGGCTGCGGGGTCATCGCCTCCGCTGATTCCGTATATCGGACGTTTTCAGGGTGGAAACGTCCGTGAAGGATAATCTTGATTACGCGAAATGTGCTTGCTGGAGAGGATCGATTAGCTATGAAGATCGGGTTTATCGGGTTCGGTAACATGGCGAGCGCCATGGCGGACGGTTGGATCGCCGCCGGCGTTCCGGCATCTGGTATGTACGCCTGCGCGGGGCGGTTCGAGCGCCTGCAGGGTCGGTGCGCCGAGCGCGGCATGACGGCGCTGCGCACCGCCGCGGAGGTCATCGATGCCGCCGACCTGATCGTCGCTGCGGTGAAGCCCCATATGATCGAGAAGGTGCTGGGGCCCGTTGCCGACAAGCTGGGCGAGAGGCCGATCCTCTCCGTCGCCTGGGGCTGGGACAGCGCCAAGTGGGATGCTGCCTTTGCCGGCTCGCACCATATCTCGACGGTTCCCAACACGCCCGTCGCGATCGGCGAGGGCGTCATCGCGACCGAGAAGACGTCCACGCTGACCGACGGCCAGCGTGCCGAGGTACTCGCTCTGCTCGACAAGCTCGGCACCGTGGTCGAGCTCGATAGCAACCTGCTGTGGGTGGGCGGCACGACCGCCTCGTGCGCGCCGGCGTTCATTGCCATGACCATCGAGGCCCTGGCCGACGCCGCGGTCAAGCACGGCATCCCGCGCGCCGACGCCTACCGCATCGTGAGCGCGATGGTAGCCGGTACAGGCAAACTCCAGCTGGCGACCGGCCAGCATCCGGCTGCCATGAAGGACGCCGTCTGTTCGCCAGGCGGTGCCACCATCAAGGGCGTGGCGGCTCTGGAGGAGTCCGGCCTGCGGAACGCGCTCATCAAGGCTATTGACGCCACGCTCTAGCATCGGTGAGCTGGACTGCGTCTCAGGCTACCGGTTTCGATTGCACCGCCGAAATGCACGTGCGCGCAACGGAACCGGCACGTCGATAACGACCATGGGCAATAAAACGCCCGCAGCGAGATCACTCGCTGCGGGCGTCTGCGTCTTATGGTCGCTGGGACGTCGCTCGGGGCTTACTCCCAAAAATCGTCGTCATCGTCGTCGGATTTGGGACCGCGGTCAACATAGATGGCGTGGGTACGCTTCTCCAGCACGAAGGCCACGATAGCAAAAATCACGATGCCGCCTAGGAACAGCACGGCAAAGCCGGCACGGGTGCCAAACAAAAAGGAAAAAACTGCGTCCATCGTTGCCTTCTTGCGTTCTCAAGTTGGGTCATAAACGCACATAAGTATATACTTGCCTGTGCACAGTTAAACGACCAACCTCAATTGCACATCGCTGGAGGATTCAATGCTGGATATCAAGTTCGTGCGCGAGAACCCGGACGCTGTCGACGCCGCCATGGCCAATCGCCAGACCTCTTGGGATCGCGAGAAGTTCTTCGAGCTGGACGATGCCCGCCGCACCGTCATCACCGAGGTCGAGGAGCTCCAAGCCACGCGCAATGCCGAGTCTAAGAAGATCGGTGCCCTGATGAAGGAGGGCAAGAAGGACGAAGCCGAGGCCGCCAAGGAGGCCGTCCGCGAGGTCAACGCCAAGATCGACGGTCTTGCCGAGCGCCGCAGCCAGCTTGAGCAGGAGCAGTACGACTTCATGTCCCATCTGCCCAACATCCCCTGCGAGGCCACGCCTCTCGGCAAGGATGAGGACGAGAACATCGAGCGCCGCCGCTGGGGTACCCCGCGCGACTTCAAGGCCGAGGGCTTCGACTTCAAGCCGCACTGGGATCTGGGCACCGACCTCGACATCCTCGATTTCGAGCGCGGCAACAAGCTCTCCGGCAGCCGCTTCACCGTCCTCGGTGGCGCCGGCGCCCGCCTCGAGCGTGCCCTCATCAATTTCTTCCTCGACACGCACACGAGCCGCGGCTTCAAGGAGTGGTGGCCGCCCATCGTCGTCAAGCGCCAGACCATGTTCGGCACCGGCCAGCTGCCCAAGTTCGAGGATGACGCCTACCATGTCTCCGGTGACAACTTCCTGATCCCCACGGCCGAGGTCGTCCTCACCAACCTCCACGCCGGCGAGGTCCTCGATGCCGACTCGCTGCCGCGCTGGTACACCGCCTTCACCCCGTGCTTCCGCGAGGAGGCCGGTTCCGCCGGCCGCGATACGCGCGGCATCATCCGCCAGCACGAGTTCGACAAGGTCGAGATGGTCAAGTTCGCCACGCCGGAGGATTCCGACAACCAGCTCGAGAGCATGACCGCCGAGGCCGAGTACCTGCTGCAGCAGCTGGGTCTGCCGTACCGCGTGATCAGCCTCTGCACCGGCGACCTGGGCTTCTCCGCCCGCCAGACCTACGATATCGAGGTTTGGCTGCCGAGCTACAACGCCTACAAGGAGATCAGCTCCTGCTCCAACTGCGGCGACTTCCAGGCCCGCCGCGCCAACATCAAGTACCGCGACCCCGAGAACTTCAAGGGTACGCGTTACCTGCATACGCTCAACGGCTCCGGCCTGCCCGCGGGTCGTACCATGGCCGCCATCCTGGAGAACTACCAGAACGAGGACGGCACGGTGACGATCCCCGAGGTCCTGCGTCCGTACATGGGCGGCATGGAGAAGATCGTCCCCGAGGCGTAAGCGCCAAGGACAACGGCTCTGTTCAAAGCGACCGGCAACGCGCCGGTCGCTTTTTCTCTGCATCCTCGCTATAGCATCTCGTGCGGACACCGCCACAACAATACCACGAACAAATGTTCTGTATACACCGCCCAAGCAGGTAGACTGTAGGTAGGTTATCTATAGGGGGGAGAGCGGTATGACGGTGTTCGGTGATGTGGTGGAGTTGTTCAGGAGTGAAGAGGACGACGAGACGCTGACGATCACATGCGCGCCGACGGGCCTGGGCGGCATTCGGATCCACCAGCTGAGCGCGGGCGAGCTGACGCGGTGGACGTTCGAGGAATCTCCGCACGAGATTGACACCTTGGTGGATGCGGGCGGAACGGCGCGGTTGCGCGGCTACTACGGCGTGGAGACGAATGCCCAGCTCGCCAGGATGCTTGCGGTGGCGTTCTCCGATTATGACTGCAGTATAAAGATCCGCGAGCTCATGCAGCGCCTGGATATCTCGTACGAAGTGGTCGAAAAGCCGATCGAGCGATGACGGTGTGAAACGCCCGCGTCTGAAAAAAGACCAAACTTTTCCTTGACTCGACCGCAATGGAATGAGAATATAGTCCATGCGTTGCGGCATTAGCTCAGCTGGATAGAGCGTTTGACTACGAATCAAAAGGCCGTAGGTTCGAATCCTACATGCCGCACCAGTTCGAATTGAGAGCCTCCGGAAACGGGGGCTTTTCTTTTATGCACGATCGTGAAAATATTTCTACTTTTATACGAAAATCAGCTTGACGTTCCGAGGGCGCAGTGCGAATATAGTCCATGCGTTGCGGCATTAGCTCAGCTGGATAGAGCGTTTGACTACGAATCAAAAGGCCGTAGGTTCGAATCCTACATGCCGCACCAATCAGAAATGAAAGCCTCCGGAGACGGGGGCTTTTCTTTTACCGGTCGACTGTGCGTGCGTTCCTTTGCTACGCTGCTGTAGTGAAGCAATATGGACGGAAGAGGATGCATGGCTGCGCCTTCAACATACAAGCTGGGTTTGCTGGCACATAAGAAGAAGTTTCCCCGCATGCCCGAGCAGCACGACGACACGGTATATGGAATCGTGTGGGGGCTCTTCGGCAAAGATGCGCGCGAGTCGTGCTACCTGGTCCGTTTTGTCCAAAAAGCGCAGGTTGAACTGCTTGCGTACGTCAATGTTGCGGGCGAGGTCTTCAAAACAGCCGAGCCGGCATCGAGCGCGAACTTGCCGCAAGAGCCCGACATGCAGCTGATTCTCGACGAGGGCGACAGCAAAAACGGCATGGTGACCGTCAAAGGTGAGGACGGCATCTTGCGCATGCTGTGTTACTTCGACGGTTCGCCTGAGGGAACTATGCGCGAGCGCAGTGAGTCAAAGACCTGGAACTCCACGCGGAGCATGGTCTACGGCGAGTTCATGGCGAGTATGTTCCTGCGCTACGTGATTTTGGCCGCGCGTCCCATACCGAGCGGTGCCGACGGCGTGGCCGAGGCAGCGGGCGCCACGGGGTCTCACGACCAGCTCCAGGCCGAGAAACTCGACGAACCCGTAGAGCTCTTCGCCGGGTTCGATGTGACGCCGCTGGGGGATTCGGTCGAGGCGCTGCTCTATCGACTCGGTAAAAGCGAGCATTCGTCCGGCCTCGAGCTGTTCGCAAAGCGATTGCTGGGAGAGGCTAAGCCGGAGCGGCTGGCGACGATCGCTGCCCGCGGCAATGCGAGCCTGGCGAATATCGAGCGCACGCAATCGTTCTATATCAACTACGACCCGTCATCTCTCGACCAGGCGGAAGCCGACTATCTGATTTCCTTCGAGACGGCACTGAACCGTCTGCGCTATGTTCTGGAGCAGATGGGCGCGGGGCTGCAGCCGGCGACCATGTCGCCTTCGGAGTCCGGCTGCTCGCTTATCGACCAGGTGGGCTTTACTTCGACGACTGGCTTGGTCGCCACGCTTCTCAAACATGCGGGCGAGGAGAATCCTTTCAATTGCCCGGGCACCGTTACATGCAAGCCGGGCGGCGAGTGGGACGTGCGCACTCGTTTTGCCGCGGCGGCGGAATCCATGAACGTCATGACGCGGCTCGACTACACCTATGACTCGAATGCAGCCGAAGGTGTTATGGCCGTGCGCTTTATGGGGACGCGTGCTTCACAGCTTCCGCTATCTGCATATGATCAGACCGCTGACGCGTGGTGCGAATTCGATGGGACGAGCCGTGCGCTGATGGCGCAGGAACACGACGCGCGCATTGCGGTGGCGCTTGCTGCGGCGGCGTTCTGCGCCGGCGCGTCAATCAAAGCATGTTACGTTGGCGCGACCGACCCGATGAGCGAAGCCCAAGATCTGCGGGCGGTCTATGGCTTCGAGCGTGGGCGGTTCATGGCAGAGATCGTCCCGCTTGCGGAGCGTCTGAACGGCGTGTCGCTTGCCGGTCAGCCGTGCTTCGGGGAGTTGAAGGCGCACTTTGCGGCTGATGACCTCCCCGAGGTGTCTGCGCCGGATTGCCGCGCCATGCCGCGCGACGATACGCGCGAGCTCCCGCCTGCGTTGCGCGACCTGCTTTTGGCCGACCGCGCCAGCGAGCTCGAGGTCATGGAGCAGCCGGACGATCCGTATACGGCCCGCTTGGTCGAGCTGCGCGACCGCATTCCCGACGATCCCCAAGGCGCTGCCGAGGGGCTGGCCAAGCTAGTCGAGGAGCTTGAGGCGGCCTGCACCGTGCAGGAGCTTGTGGCGACCGGCCCGGTGCAGTCGCAGTTCTGCGAGAACCAGCTGGGACGCATCGTCTTCCCGGTGCTGGAGAGCGATCGCAGCCTTCGCATTCTCCGTGCGCCCGATGCTCTGTACTTTGCCCAATTCGAGCTTTGCAACATGTTCGCCCAGCATGATGACTTCGAGCGCGCGTTGCCGGAGGCGCGCAAGCTCTACGACGTAGCCCGCACCTCGATGCAGGCCCATTACGCGCTCATCAACGTGCTGGCGCATCTGGAACGCTTTGAGGAGATCATCGAGGTCGCACGGCATGGGCTGCGGATCGCCACGGACCGGGAGTCTATCGGCTACCTGTTCTATCGTTTGGCGTTTGCGTACTGGAACTGCGACAAGCGGGAGCTGGCACTTGCTTGCTACCGGCTGGTGCCGCGCGGCGAGCACATCAGCGCGAGTGCGGAGGAGGAGCTGCAGGGTCTGATGTTCGAGATGGGCATAGCAGAGCCGCCGACGTTCAACGATGCCGTGGAGACGCTCGAGCGAAGCGGGCTCAACCTGCCGCCGACGCCGCGGGTGCGCGCGCAAATCGCGGACGCTGCCGTGCTGCTGACCGACAACGGCTTCTATTACCTGGCCGTTCGCTGCGTCTACCAGATGTGGCGCACCCGGGGTTCAGATGAGCTGGGCGCCCTGAATCGCTCGCTGGCGGGGAAGTGGGCGGGCACCGACGGTGGGGGTTGGAGTTCAGCGCATGGTTTGCCCAGGTCGATTTTGGCTGGTTTGCATTTCCGGGAGGATTGAAAATCCTTCTTGCCCTGCTCGTGGGGTTTGGTTACACTAAATGGGCTGTTACGGAGAGCTGACCGAGAGGCCGAAGGTGCTCGCCTGCTAAGCGAGTATGCCCCAAAAGGGCATCTGGGGTTCGAATCCCCAGCTCTCCGCCAGTTGATTTGAAGAAGGACGTCCTTGCGGGCGTCCTTTTTTCGTGCCGGAATGAGTTTCGGAATTGGGCTGGCGGACGAGATCGCCGGGCAAGGGGAAAGTGCTGGGTTGTGATGCGGGCGGCGGCTGCGGGTTGTTTGGGAAACCCAGCCCCAGTTTATCGGCAAAAAATGGCGCGCGGTTTCCGCTTTTGCCCTGTTTGGGAAACCGGGCTCCACTTTGAGACGGAAAAACGTCGCTGAGTTTCCATCAAGGGTCTCACGGGGAAGCTGAGCTCCACTTTGCAATCGAGAAACGGACCTTGCTTTCCACATGCGGTTTTGGCCGAATGCGAGCCGGTGATGAATCGCAGGCAATCCAGCAGAACGGGGTTTTGGTTTGAAATCGGATACACCCTAGGTAAGAACGGTATCCCACAGCAAATTTGAAAGCGTAGCGGTGCCCGCTTCTCTTCTTTGCCACTAACCTGCGAGAGAAGTTACCTCAATACCGTTCAAAGAATCGGCTCGATGACTAAATTGTTCCGATGAGTTCGCACGTTTTCCCAGCTGAAGATACCCACGAGCTCTTCGGCCGACCGCGGCTCGCAGTCCGGAGCGATACCGGTTTTGCCCGCGAGCCACCCGAGCAGTGCCTCGGGCGTGCCAAAGCGCTCGCGCAGGCCGTCCATGCCGCAATCGTGGTCACGCTTCGACAGACGTCGGCCGTCCGGTGCCATGAGCAGCGGTACGTGCGCATAGGTGGGATGCGGCAGTCCGAGCAGATTCTGCAGGTAGATCTGACGGGGCGTTGAACTCAGCAAGTCACAGCCACGCACCACTTCCGTCACGCCCATCGCGGCGTCGTCGACCACCGCGGCGAGCTGGTAAGCGAACACGCCGTCGCTGCGCCGCACCAAAAAGTCGCCGCACTCGGTGGCGAGTGCCTCGCACTGCGCTCCGTAGGTGCGGTCGACGAACTCGATCATGTCGTCGGCCACATCGTCGACGGCAGGAACGCGCAGACGGGTGGCCGGGGTGCGCAGACGTGATCGCTCAGCCACCTCGGCAGGCGAGAGATTACGGCAAGTGCCGGCATAGATGGGCGTGCCGTCGCTGGCGTGGGGAGCGCTGGCGGCATGCAGCTCCGCACGCGAGCAAAAGCACGGATAGGTGAGTCCTCGGTCGGTCAGGCTGCGCAACGCCTCTTCGTAAACCTCGGTCCTATCGCGCTGGTAAACGGGACCGACATCCCAGGTCAGGCCTAGCCACTCGTAGTCGCGCATGATCTGGTCGGCATATTCCTGCCGGCAGCGGTCATCCAGGTCCTCGATACGCAGCACCATGCGTCCGCCCTGGCTTTTTGCCGAAAGCCAGGCGACGAGCGATGAGAACACGTTACCCAGGTGCATGCGCCCTGAGGGCGACGGCGCGAACCGTCCGACGACGGGTGCGGGGTCGAGATTGTCATGCGGTGCGATATCCATGCGGTCGAGTATACCTTTAAGGGACCTCGAATATTCTACTAACATTTAGTAGTAGAATATTCGCGAGAGAGATAGGAGGGCCATGGTTCAAATCCACCCGCGAGTACACGAGCGACATCCAGAGCTCGACGACCGGGATGTCGAGGAAGCGTGGGAGCACTACCGCTTCGCGGCTGTTCGCGTGCCGGGAGAGCGCGAGATGCGTACCGGCTACGACCTGCGAGGACGATATATCGAGATGGTCGGTGTCCTTTTATCGAACGGCGCGTGGCTCATCTATCACGCCATGACACCGCCCAGCAAGAAAACGACAAGGGAGATCGAGGAAGCGAAAAGGAGAGGATACTGATGGAGTTTAAGCTTGCGAACGGAACCGTGCTCACAGATGATGAGATTGAACGCGAGTCTGAGGAATACGAGTCCGGCACCTGGAGCGGCAGCCTGACTAATCTCCGAGTTGGACGCCCCAGGCTCTCCGACGGAGAGGCAAACGCCAATCTCTCGTTCAAGTGTCCCGAGACGGGTGCCGCCCTCATCGAGCGTGCTGCCGCGGCTTGCGGCATGCGGAAGTCCGAGTTCCTCCGCTCTGCTGCTATCGAGAAAGCGGAGAGGGTTCTCAGGTCCGCCTAGATCTCGCTTTTTCTACAGCGTAGACAGAAAAGATATGTCGAGGCCACCAGGCGTATAAAACGACAGAACCCCGGTGACCTTTTGTCAGGGTCACCGGGGTTCCGCGGAAAAGGGGGACAAGACCACGCGCAGATGCGTTGATTCCGAGTCGGCTTCTACGCTCGACATCTTTATGCCCCGCGCGAGCGGTCTTCATGCCCTCTGGACAGGCGGACACAAATCCGCTACATGTGTGTGGGCAGTGTGAAGCGGTTGAAGCGGTACTTACATAGGCAGCGTGGTCTGCGCGATGTAGGTGCGGGTTTGATACTCGCGGTCAAGGTCGTACAGGCCCTTGGGGTCGGAGCCGAACAGCTTCATGTTGTTGATCATGTCGCGGGCGTTGGCCTCTTCCTCGCCCTGCTCCTTCACGAACCAGTCGAGCATCTGCATGGCGCGGATGTCGTGCTCCTGCTGGGCAACCTCGTAGCAGTGGTGGATCAGGCTCGTGACGTACTCCTCGTGCGCCAGGCCCGCCTCGAGCGGCTCGAGATCGTTGGAGAAGGTCTTGTCGGGTTTGTCGATGGCCTCCATGGTGGGCTTGTAGTCGTTGTCGAGCAGGTAGCGGCGCAGCGCCTTGGCATGGTCCA
>ERZ808240.4295-NODE-4295-length-12762-cov-5.203589_pt1 | contig 12762 bp, 9 predicted proteins | sample MGYA00521084_ERZ808240 | MGnify/ENA primary metagenome ERZ808240 (study PRJEB31516, sample SAMN03275571) | gut metagenome | biome: mammalia-associated habitat; material: feces | host: Papio cynocephalus | place: Kenya | collected 2012-08-06 ... | reverse complement strand
ACAAAATGTTACAGAATTGTTACATTTTGTTACGAAAGTATAATAGCAAAGTTAAGCTGTTTTGTCAAATTTGTTACAAAAAACCGCAGAAGCACGTACTTCTGCGGTTTACAGGCAATATTATCCAGTTTACAATTATAAAATGTTTATTAAGTTAAGTGTATATTGTTGTAATAAAATGTTGAAATTTTACAGATTAATCATCATTCAAGATCTTTCACCAACTTATGAATAAGCTCATGTTTACTTAAAACTTTTGCCAATGACATCGTATAATTGGTGAATTACAACCGCTGTCTTACTGCCTCATATGTCAATATAGTACATGCTATGGCAGCATTAAGCGATTCTACTTTTCCCTGCATAGGAATCCTTACTAATTCATCTGCCTTATACGTAAGCTTATCTGTAAGTCCGTTTCCCTCGTTTCCAATCATAAATGCTGTTGGCTGTGTATAATCTTTCTTGTTGTAGTTATCAGTACCCTTAAGGTGCGCTGCATATACTTTCACGCCCTTTTGCTTACATTCTTCCACTGCCTCACACATATCATCCACATATATAACTGGAACACGATATAATGAGCCCATAGTTGAACGAATGGTCTTAGGATTATATATATCTACTGTGTTGCTGCTCATAATAACGCCCGTAACACCAGCTCCCTCTGCCATTCTTATAATTGTACCAAGATTGCCCGGATCCTGGAGATTCTCCAATATAAGCAGTAATGGCTGTTTTTTATCATCTTTGCTATCTGAACAGTTATCTTTTTCAAACATATCTTCTATGCATACACCCGACATCTTAACTACAGCCATTATTCCCTGTGGTGTCTGTGTGTCCGACATACGGATAAACACATTATCTGACACAACCTCCAGCACGTCTTTTCCCAAAGCTTCATAATTCATTTTATCAAGGAATTCTTCATTGTCAGCCTTAAATGTTTCGGATATGTATACCTTTACAAGCCTCTCTTTTGGTGCTTCTGACACCATCTTTATGCCCTCAACAACAAACTGCCTTTCTTCCCTTCTTAGCTTTGACTTCTTCTGCAGGTTCACTATATGCTTAACCTGAGAACTGCTTGTACTTGTAATCATTATATCTTACCTGCCAGTTTTCATATATTTCTGGCATTTCCTTTCCTATTAATCTTAAAAATAGGCGGTCACCTGCTATCCACAGATACCCGCCTGTTATGTTATATACTATATTAACTCTAATCTTACAGCTAATCCATCACATTGATATATAATATATGTGTAACGATATCATCTAACATAAATTCAGAATCACGATAAGATTAGTTAGACAGCATTGAGCTTATATTGAACTCATACTCGCTTATATCCTTAGTCATGGCAAGTGCTTCATCAATATCATAATCAACAAACTTACCATTCTTGTAAGCAACAAGTCTGTTACTCTTACCTGCAACTAAAAGGTCTACAGCATATGACCCCATAATAGATGCATACATCCTGTCCTTACATGTAGGTGAGCCACCTCTCTGCATATATCCAAGAATAGTTGCTCTTGTTTCTATACCTGTCGCAGCCTCTATTCTTCTTGCCATACCAGTTGAATGTCCGATACCCTCTGCATTGATGATAAGGTGATGCTTCTTCCCCTTCTTTCTTCCATCTATGATGTGGTTGATAATAGCCTGTTCATCACCATCATATCTTTCTGGAAGAAGAATATCTTCTGCACCATTCGCAATGCCACACCAGAGTGCAATATAACCTGCATTACGTCCCATAACCTCAATAATGCTGCATCTTTCATGTGATGTTGAAGTATCTCGTATCTTATCTATAGCCTGCATAGCTGTATTAACAGCTGTATCAAAACCAATAGTATAATCTGTGCATGCTATATCAAGGTCAATAGTTCCTGGTAATCCGATAGTGTTAACACCAGCATCTGCAAGCTTCTGCGCACCCCTGAATGAACCATCACCACCGATAACTACCATGCCATCTATACCATGCTTCTTACATACCTCTGCTGCCTTCTTCTGTCCTTCTTCTGTCATGAATTCAAGACATCTTGCTGTATAAAGAATCGTACCACCTCTCTGGATGATATCTGACACGCTCTTTTTATCCATATCAATAATCTCATCATTGATAAGACCATTGTAACCTTTCTGTATTCCTTTTACCTTAAGTCCTTTGTTGATAGCCGTTCTTACTACAGCTCTTATCGCAGGATTCATACCAGGGGCATCGCCACCGCTTGTTAACACACCAATTGTCTTAATTTCTTTAGCCATATATATTTCCCCTTTCATCTAAAGTCTATGACCTTTCATCGTAAAAGATATATTGTCCTTATAAATATTTTAATACTACTGCCATTAATAGTACCACAAAATCCAAAAATAATATATTGTTTTACAAAAAATTTATCATAATTTATGTTGTAGTCACATTCTTTTTGCCATACATAGCCTGAAGTTTCTGTATAAGCTCTGAATCAACCCCGATAGTTCTGTTAGCAGGAAGTGAGAGTCTTTTATTTTCTTTGGTACAATATATTACAACTGTATCTTTTCCATCTGAATCATATAATATTCCATATAATTCATCCTTCTTTTCCTCATATTCTGCCAGACTTGTGAATCTTATCCACAACTTTCTTGGGATACTTGCAAAGTCAACAACCTTATCACATATAAGCTTGGCATTTTCATCAGCATTTGCCTGGACTCTTCCTGTAACAAACACCTTTTCAGCATGGTCTATAACAACCCGGTTAGCTGTGAAACTGTTAGGAAACACAACTACCTCAACTGTTCCAACAACATCCTCAACTGTAAGAAACGCCATAAGCTGTCCTTTCTTAGTTGTCTTAATAGTCTTTTCAGTTATTATTCCTCCTATAGTTGCAATAGCTCCGTCCTTTGCCTTAGTCTCTCCTAGTTCATCATCCACTTCAAAATCTGATGATACATTTGTTATATATTTGTTAACCATGCCGGTGTATTCATCAAGCGGATGACCACTTACATACACTCCAAGAATCTCCTTTTCATAGCCCAAAAGTTCTTCCTTCGTGTACTCTGCCACATCCGGGATTCTTATCTCAAAGGCCTTCTTGTCATCCTCTGCTGCAAAATCAAATAGTGACATCTGTCCTGACATGGAATCCTTATTCTGCTTTATGGCATTATCGAGCATGCTTTCTGATACTATCATCATGGACTTTCTTGTATGTCCAAATGTATCAAATGCACCTGCCTTGACAAAATTCTCAACTGCACGTTTATTAAGCACTGGTGACATCTTTGTAACAAAGTCCTGCATGGAAGTAAATCTGCCGTTTTCATTACGTTCTTTAAGAATTGCCTGTATGGTTGGTCTTCCTAGTGACTTAATCGCCGCCATGGCAAATCTTATCTTTCCATCTTCTACTGAAAACTCCATCTGTGATTCGTTGACATCAGGAGGAAGGATGGATATATTCATCTGCTTGCAGGCATATATATATCCTGCCACCTTTGAAGTGTTATCAATAACAGATGTCATAAGTGCCGCCATAAACTCTACAGGATAATATGTCTTAAGATAAGCTGTCTGGAATGATACAACCGCATAACATGCGGCATGTGACTTATTAAATGCATACTTGGCAAAGTCTATCATTTCATCATATATCTTACCTGCAACCTTCTCATCTATACCATTATTAACACAGCCCTTAACGCCTTCCTCCTTATTACCATATATAAAGTTCTTGCGCTCCTGCTCCATAACGTATGCCTTTTTCTTAGACATCGCACGTCTTACAAGGTCACTTCGTCCCCACGAATAACCGGCGAGATCACGTACTATCTGCATAACCTGCTCCTGATATACTATACATCCGTAGGTTGGCTTAAGTATAGCCTCAAGCTGTGGGCATTCATAAGTTACGCTTTCCTGATTATTCTTACCTTTTATATACTGTGGAATAAAATCCATAGGACCTGGTCTGTACAGTGATATTCCGGCTATAAGGTCTTCTAACGACCTTGGTTTTAATTCTTTCATGAATGATTTCATACCAGCACTTTCAAGCTGGAATATGCCATCACATTTGCCAGTGCTTATAGCATCAAACACACCTTTATCAGAATAATCTATATTGTTAATAGAAAAGGTGCTGTTATGCTTTTTAATAAGATTCTCAGCATCCTTTATGACTGTAAGTGTTCTAAGTCCAAGGAAATCCATCTTAAGAAGTCCCAGTTCTTCAAGTGTTGTCATGACAAACTGGGCAACCACCGCACCATCTGAGCCTGTTGATAACGGAACATAGTCCTCAACTGGCTTTCCACATATAAGAACGCCGGCTGCATGCATGGATGCATGTCGTGGAAGGCCTTCAAGTCTCTTACTCTTATCTATAAGATCCCTTACAACCTCATTATTCTCATACTCGCTCTTAAGGTCAGGATTCTCTGCTATGGCTTTATCTATAGTTATACCTATCTCTCTTGGCACCATCTTTGCTATATTATCAACCATGGCATAAGGAAGGTCTAATACTCTTCCAACATCCTTTATAACAGCTCTTGCTGCCATAGTACCGAATGTTACTATCTGCGAAACGCAGTCCTTGCCATACTTCTCAACAACATAATCTATAACCTCCTGCCTTCTCTCATAACAGAAGTCCACATCAATATCTGGCATGGATACACGCTCAGGGTTTAAGAACCTCTCAAAGATAAGTCCATACTTAATAGGATCAAGATCCGTTATCTCAAGACAGTAAGATACTATACTACCCGCTGCCGAACCTCTTCCCGGACCTACTGGTATATCATGTCTTTTCGCAAAATTAATATAATCCCATACTATAAGAAAATAATCCACATATCCCATAGAATAGATAACCGAAAGCTCATAAGACAGTCTTTGGAATATATTGTTGGTATCCTCTGCTATCTTTATAACAACATCTTTTCTATCCTCTACAGACTCTTCCTGTGCCTTTTTTACGAACTCTTCAACAGATATACCGGATGCCTGGTCAGGATATCTTTTCTTAAGTCCCTCATAGCACAGATAGTTAAGATATGTCCATGATGTATATCCTTCCGGCACTGCAAACTTAGGAAGCTTTGTTACACCAAACTCTATCTCTACATTACATCTTTGTGCTATTTTTTCAGTATTAGCAATAGCCTGTGGTGCATACTTAAAAAGTTCTTTCATCTCCTCTGGCGACTTAAGATAGTACTGTCCACCTGTATAACGCATTCTATTCTCATCGGTAACCTTTTTTCCAGTCTGTATACATAACAGAATGTCATGTGCATCCGCATCATCTGCATATGTATAATGCACATCATTAGTACATATAAGTTCTATACCTGTTTCCTCTGACATCCTTAAAAGCTGTGGATTAACATACTGCTGCTCTGCTATGCCATGATCCTGAAGCTCAAGAAAGAAATTATCCTTTCCGAATATTTCCTGATAATTAAGAGCGGTTTTTTTCGCTTCTTCATACATGCCTCTTGCTAAGTATCTCTGAACCTCCCCGGCAAGGCAGGCACTTGTAGCTATAATACCTTCATGAAACTCTCTTAGAATCTCTTTATCTACTCGTGGCTTGTAGTAGAAGCCTTCTGTAAAACCTCTTGAAACTATCTTCATAAGGTTGTGATAACCCGTATTATTCTTAGCAAGCAGTACAAGATGGTTGTACTTATCCTCACCCGTTCCTGCTTCTTTATCGAATCTTGAACCTGGCGCTACATACACCTCACATCCAAGAATAGGCTTGATGCCTGCATCCTTAGCCGCCCGATAGAAATCTATAACACCATACATAACCCCGTGGTCAGTTATCGCAAGACTATCCATACCAAGCTCTGCTGCACGCTTGGTTATCTCCTTAATCTTACTTGAACCATCTAACAGGGAATATTCTGTATGGACATGTAAATGTGTAAATGACATATTATATTTTCCTCCATATATGACCATAAAAAAGCCGTAATATTCGACTTTTTATTTCATTTCCTGGTTATGCATAATAAGTTCAAGCTCCTTATTACGCTGGCATAAATGTCCTTTTAACCCTTATATCATATTTTATTCTTCAAACATCCCTACACTCACGAACCCGCGCTTTTCGCGCTCTTTCGTCCTGCTTCGCACGACTGTTCGTTCGTTAATGGCGCAAGAAAAGTAAATGGCTGCTTCGCAGCCGCTTCCTTTTCTTTTGCGCTCATTATATCATATTTTATTCTTCAAACATCCCTACACTCACGAACCCGCGCTTTTCGCGCTCTTTCGTCCTGCTTCGCACGACTGTTCGTTCGTTAATGGCGCAAGAAAAGTAAATGGCTGCTTCGCAGCCGCTTCCTTTTCTTTTGCGCTCATTATATCATACAAAAGAAATTCTATCATATGTCATAGTTCTTTTCAAACACTTAGACTGCAATATACCCGGCAGCTATACCAAGTATTGCACTTAAAACAATTATTATAATTGGATGCACCTTCTTAAAAGATAATATCAGTGCAAGTACCAGTATTCCTATAGAAACATATGTACCGGCTGTTTTAAAAACTTCAACTGTACATGATTTAATGTCCAGCTAAGTTATCGTTTCTTTATAAATATAAGACTTTATATATCTCTGGACAGTAACGTATAATATTTTTAATTGCTATTTATTATTTTATTTTTTCTATTACAATATATGTAGAATATAACATTTAACACAATACCAAACATAGTTGCCGCAGGTGCCGCAAATCCAATCTTAGTAAGGCTTGCATCTGGCTGTATGCTCATATAATAAGCAAGTGGAAGACGTACAAGAAGTGTCTGTATAAGTCCCTGAACCATAACCCATATCGTCTTATCATGTCCATTAAAGTAACCTATCATACTGAATAATATTGCAGTAACTATAGTTTCAAGTGCGAAGCCTCTTAAGTAATCATAGCCTTTCTGTATAACAGCTTCATCAGTTGTAAATATTCCTGTAAGCAGGTCACCCTTGAACATTATAAATACAAATACTACGCATCCTATCGCTAATCCTACACCAATGCCTGTAAGCAATGCTTTTCTTGCTCTCTTTTCATTACCAGCACCAACATTCTGTGATACAAATGATGCCATAGACTGCATAAGCGAGCTTGGTATAAGCATCGCAAAGTTTACAAGCTTGCATGCAACTCCATATCCAGAGGATGCCTCAAGACCAAGCCTGTTAACAAACGCACATAACGCAAGGAAGGATATCTGTGTAAGACACTCCTGAAGTGCAAGCGGAAGTCCCGTCTTTAATGCTCTCTTGCAATGCTCATTTATCTTAAAATCACTCTTTCTGATAGTAAATGGAAGATTTCTTTTAAAAAGTAATAACAATGCAAATACAACACTTACTGCCTGTGCAAACACTGTAGCTATGGCTGCTCCTGCTGCATCAAGATGAAATCCTGCTACAAGTACAAGATCACCCACTATATTTACAACACAGGCAACTGCTACAAATAAAAGTGGTGACTTGCTGTCACCCAGTCCCCTGAATATAGCTGCTAAAAGATTATAGGCAACTATGAAAAATATTCCGCCTCCGCATATTTTTACATATACAGAAGTTAGTGAAACTGCCTTGGCCGGTGCCTGCATAAGTACAGCTATCGGTCTTGAAAAACATATCATAATGACAAAAAGTGCTGCTGATATCACCGCAAACACTACTATCGAACCACCTATGAGTGCTCCTATCTGCTGTTGTTTCTTTTCCCCGATATATCTTGCTATAAGTACAGTTATTCCCATGGCAAACTGTGTTATGACAAAGGTTACAAGATTAAGCACCTGGCTGCCTGTTGAAACGGCTGACAACCCTGATGTTGTTCCGAATCTTCCTACAACGAGCAGGTCAACCGCTCCGTATGCCGCCTGAAGAATAAGTGCTCCGAGTATTGGTATCATAAATGGTACTAATTTTCCTAATATACTTCCCTGTGTAAAATCTGATTTTGAATTATTCAATGTTAACTCTCCTTTCATCCATTATTCTGTAGAATTTCTCAATCGTACAAATCATGCAATCTGCCTCTTCATCTGTTATGTCATCCATATATTCCACTAATCTGCTATAATAATTCTTATCGTATTTTTCTGACAACTGCTCACCCTTGGGTGTAATTGTTATATAGGTGATACGTGCATCTTCCTTCGATGTTGTTTTGCTAAGATATCCCTTATTCTCCATTTCCTTGACTGTTCTTGTCACACCTGGCCTTGGAAGCTTCAGATTATCACTTATATCGGATATCTTTACCCTCACATCCTTATTATCATTCTGCAATGTGTGAATCACATCCATATACTGGATATATGCTGGTGTTACACCATCTGGGAGTTCTGGAAGGAGCTCCCTTATTCTTTTAGCCAGATAACAGGCATCTAACATTCTTTTTATCTTATCTGTCGTCATAATATGTCGATTCCTCCTTATTTTCACTATGATTGCTTCATTTTGTCCGATCATATTTGAATATTATTTTTTAATATTATTTTTGAATACATTATTATTTATAAATTCAAAATATAATAAATATGCTTATTTCTTTCATATATTATTTAAATCAGATATACTTAGCATCAAAATTACCAATGATAATTATCTAAAGTAATTATCATTGGTAATTATATTGTTAATTCCTTATTTTGTCAATTATTATTATTTTAATTATTTTTTGATTATTTATTTTGTGCACGAAGATTATATAAATTTTAAATCAGTATATAATCCTTATTCTTTTTCTAACAGCTTCTTATATGTGCTGTCTATTCCAAGTGCCCCAAGAGGTGCCGTTATAATTATAGCAAGTACTGCAACTGACAGTATGATATTGCCACATGAAAGACCTGCTGCCAGTGGTACCGAACCAATAGCCGCCTGAACTGTTGCTTTAGGCAGATATGCTATAACACAGAACAATCTTTCCTTTGCACTAAGTGGTGTCTTTATAAGACATATAAGAACGCCCATTGTCCTGAATATAAGTGCAATTATTATCATAACGACAGCCGCTATGCCAGCACTAAGTGTATATCTTATATCTACCGCTGCACCAACAAGTACGAAAAGAATAACCTCTGCTGCCAGCCAAAGCTTACCAAACTTCTCTGAAAGTCTCTTTGACACGAACTCTGTACTTTTAAGCTTAAGTACACACGCCATACTTACAACCGCTAAAAGGCCTGACACTGACACTTTTCCTTCTAGCCAGCCTTCTATTGCTACAAGCAGAAATGAAAAACCAAGTACAATAATCACCTTCATACTATTTCTCACGCAATGTTTGTGTGCATACGATGTTTCAAAAAACATGTATAAGCCATACCCCATAACGGCTCCAAGTAAAACACCAAGAATTATTGATATAGGAACATTTACGAAATCCATAACATGCGCACTGCCACCCTGTGCCATACTTAAAAATGTAGTGAATAGTACTATTACAAATATGTCATCACATGAAGCACCTGCAAGAATCATCTGTGGTATGGCTTTCCTTGTTCCATATCTTCTTTCAATAAGATTTACCATTCTTGGCACTACAACGGCTGGTGACACGGCTCCTAAAACTGCCCCCATAACGGCAGCATCTACCCTGCTTATTCCTAATACATATGGCGCACATATAATATAACCTGTTATTTCAAATGATGCTGGTAAAAAGCATAACAGCACTGCTGGTCTTCCAGCTTTCTTAAGATCACCAATATCAAGTGAAAGTCCAGCCTTAATAAGTATGATGATAAGTGCCATCTTTCTTAAATCCGCAGATATTAAAAGAATAGATGGATCCAGAAGATTAAGCACATATGGTCCTAACACAATACCAGTCACAAGCATTCCTATAATCCTTGGAAGCTTAAGTTTCTGGCATATAGCTGCCATAGCCAGTCCTGCTAAAAAAATAAGTGATAGTGATGTTAACATATTTTTCCTCCTTTTGTGGATGTTTCTTACCTTTTATACAGACATCAAAAAAGCTGACAACATCCACGATATTAAAAATCGTAGAAGTCATCAGCCATAATAAGCGGTTCTGGTATATACCAGGGGAGAACTTCATTCCCCGTATAAATCAATATTCTAATGTAATATTTAAATATTAAAACCTGATGTTTAAATATATGTTATTCCTGATATATGTCATGCTTTCAATCTGACTATATCAATATCATACTCGTATTTGATATTAACTGTTTTTAACAAATATGTCAATTATAAATAACAAATAAATTACCTATCTCACATGAAGCGAATCCACACTGTGGACTTAAGCACAATCTTCTTCAAGTTTTAATGTCTTAATACCAAATATAAAATATAATATGTGGAACAGCCACACCGCTCCAAGAACAATTCTGCCAACTGGTACTGCATGCATCATAACAAAACCTATGCTCATAAGAAGCGTGACTGTAAGCATAATTCTTACCTTTGTCTTTACTGTCATGCCTTTACCCTGTACAAAACTTTCAAGATTCTTTTTATACAGCCTTGTGGATATAAACCAGTTATGAAGTCTTTCTGAACTTTTAGCAAAACAATAAGCAGCGAGCATTAAAAAAGGAAATGCGGGAAGTAACGGAAGAACCGCACCCAATGCTCCAAGTCCAAGTCCCAGGCAACCTAACATAACAAAAAATACTTTCTTTAAATTCATTCAATAATCTCCATTTCTTTTTTATACAATGCTTAGCTTACTAACCTGTTATTTCCTGAAACAACTTTAAATCTCTGATAAGACTCAAAATTTTCTGACAGGACTTTATATTTCTGACACAATCTTAAATTTTTACATTGCTTTAAATTTTCTTACAGATTTTAAAAATATACAGTTAGGGTTGGCTAACCACGTATTTTAAAAGATATTATAAAACACTTATCTTTTCAAGTACTTTAGCAGTTTTATTATTGATATTATTTATCATTATCATTTATTATATTAATTTGTCATAATGAAATTGAATATAACCTATGCTGCTTCACAAATATTCGCACAGTTTTTCTGTCCATATTGCAACTAATCTATCCACAGAGTATGCTGCATTGGCGGGACTTGTTGACGGAAGTGTCACTGCTTTAATTCCCAGTTCTTTTTCCTGATATTTCTTATAATATTTTGCAGATGTTGCACCATTACAGAACACTTTAGTTATTCTTGTCTGTTCCAGTATGGGATTTAAATCAGTTGGTACTACGTTTTTTATACTACTGTCACTTGAACCTATAATGTCACAGCTATATATCGCATCCCATAAAGCTATATGATGTTTATGAAGCATTGCTTTCTTTTCTTCTATGGTTGATGGAACCCATATCTCGTCACCATGTTTATAGTGCAGCACATTTGCCATTACCTTCCAGAATCGGTTCTGTTTATGTCCATAAAAAAACATCTGCTCCCGCGACTTTACTGATGGCAGGCTTCCAAGAATAAGTATTCTGGAATCCTCATCATATAAAGGCGGAAACGGATGTATTATATGTTCATATCTTGAGTTTTTATTATCCATTTACATGTTCCTCATTATTTTATGACTATTTTATACATAATCAATGTATATCATGAATATACAGATACATATCATATATATTATAAAGCTTCTATATAATTTTTATTTTTGCAAAATACACTAATTAAAATATATTATTTACATTAATCTTATTTATACTTATATACTTTTTATGCTTATATACTTTTTATGCTTACACTATAAGATCTCCACATAACCTGTCTGTTACAAGCTCGGCGCATCTTTTTTTATGTGCTATATGAAGTGGATGATTCTGAAACTGCTGTAGAGATTTCTCATCTCTTAGCTCTGCATAGAATACCAGATCATAGCCTCCGGCAATGTTCGTTCCTATACTTGCATTCATAAGTCCATCTATGTGTCCGTTCATAGTATTAACCGAATCCTGTAAAAACTTAAGTGTTTCTGTTTCTTTATGTTCTGACTTTACTTTATCTGTATAATTCCAGAATAATATATGTCTTATCATTATACTTACCCCACCACAACTTTTTTATATGTTTTAATAAATACTGAACAATATTTCAAAAATGCCACCAGCTGTTGCGAGTTCTACGGGAAAATAATATGAGTGAACCTAGACTCCAACAGTACCGCTTATGCGGCACCCCTCCCAGGACTGGTGACATATGTATTATAATACTATTCTTAAAAGAAGCAAGCTTTTACTTTAATCTTGCTTTTATATTATCCATATTATAATCCGGTGCTTCTGCTACAACTGCATTATATAGTGGTTTTACATCATTCTTATGCTTACCACCCCACTGGCACATAGACACCAATATCGGAATAAGGGACTTTCCACGTTCTGAAAGGCTATACTCTACTTTAGGTGGTATCTGTGGATATTCTTTTCTTATTATCAAAGCATCTTTTTCCATTTCTTTAAGTGTGCTGCTTAATGTCTTATGTGATATGTTACCAAGACACCTTTTTAACTCGTTATACCTCATAACTGACTTATGATTAGCCAGCCAATATATTATGATAAGCTTATACTTCCCATTTATTAAGGATAATGTATAACCAAAATCTGTATCTGATATATTCTCTCCTGTATGACAGCAATCTGTTTTAGGAATATTTTCTCCTACATGGCTGCTGCCTGTTTCAGGAATATTTTCTCCTACATGGCTGCTGCCTGTTTCAGGAATATTTTCTCCTACA
>ERZ808240.4294-NODE-4294-length-12763-cov-4.022112_pt1 | contig 12763 bp, 12 predicted proteins | sample MGYA00521084_ERZ808240 | MGnify/ENA primary metagenome ERZ808240 (study PRJEB31516, sample SAMN03275571) | gut metagenome | biome: mammalia-associated habitat; material: feces | host: Papio cynocephalus | place: Kenya | collected 2012-08-06 ... | reverse complement strand
CGAGGGCGCGGAGGAGAAGATGAAGGGCGCCGTGTTCTTCCATCATCTGGACACCCCCATCATCGAGGTCGCTGCCGACGGCAAGACCGCCCGCGGCGCCTGGTGGTCTCCCGGACATGAGACCTTCCCCCGCGGCGACCGTGAGCCCGGCCAGGGCGCCATCTGGGCGTGGAGCAAGTACGGTGCGGACTTCATCAAGGAGGACGACGGCTGGAAGATCTGGCGCATGCGCATTTATCCCATGTTCAAGACCCCTGTGGGCACCTCCTGGACCGAGTGGAGCCAGTTCTCCGGCCCGATGGATCTCTCCGAGTTCCCCGAGACCGATCAGCCCTGCACCGACACCCCGTGGTACATGAGCGTGAACTCCATCTATCCCGCCGATCAGCCGGAGCCCCCCGTGCCTTACGACAGCTATTCTGACCTGAAGAAGACCTTCTTCGGTGATCTGATCTGATCGAACAGCGAACGGCTTATTTCACTATTTCTCCTATTTTCTTTAATTTCCCCCGAAACGCATCAAGGCCCGCAACTGCGGGCCTTGATGTGTATTCAGAGCGATTCAGAAACGAAATGAGGAACCAAGATGCAGGATTTTACAAAAATTTTCGACATTGACCATCTGGGGCTGGCACTGGGCGGCAAGGCCGTCGCCGCTGTGGCCCCGGATGGCAAAACGGTCCAGCGTGTCCAGTGGACGCCGGAGCTGGCCGAGGCACTGTGTGCACGCATCCGCGCCGAGCTGCCCGCCGACCCCACCGCACCGATTGCTCACCGGGGCAGCGCCCCCATGTGGGTCATGGGAGCGGCCATGGCCGCCATGTACCCACACTCAAACCATTTTCTGCCCCCGTTCGACGGAGTATGCCTGACGCTCCACAATCTTCCCCAGGGGGAGCTGAACCCAGCGGCTGAGGTGGAGTTCACGGTAGAACGCGAAGGCGATATTCTCTATGTCACCTACAAAGCGGACGATCCCAATAAACCCCAGCTCTACGGCGGCGGCCACCACAGCTACAACCCAGCGCTGATCCCGCTGATCCGGGCCCCCATCGCCGGGACGGACACCCACGTCTGTCTGCGGGGCAACAGCTCCTATAACGTCACCATGTCCATCGCCACAGCCTATTTTAAAGACTGCAAGAGCCTGTCCATTCTGGGCGGCGGCCCCAACGGGCCGGACAAGGGCTATTTCTGCTGCGCATCCCGCACCCCGGAGCGGAAACTCGGGGATCTGACTGCCGTAAAGGCCGACAACTGACCATATGAAAAGGGCCGGAAGAGGTAAATCCTCTTCCGGCTTTTTCTTATCCCATTTCCCCGCCCCAGAGCACCAGATCACAGCACTCGCGAACCCGGCAGGCGGTGAAATAACGCTCCTCCCGCGGAATCCAGATGCATCGGAACCGTTCAACGGCGGACGGGTCCCGCGCCGTCAGCCGCCGGCCCTGCTCCTCCGGGGAAACATCCAGGAACACCCGCAGGTCATAGCGCGCTCTCAGCGCTGGGTGACAGCTGTATGAGCCCTCCACGATGGTGGGCAGTGCCGCGCACAGTCTCCGCTCCGACAGGAAACGATCCGCGTGGCAGTCATAGGGGCGGTATATGGCGTTCTCCCCCTGCGCCAGCGGGTCCAGCACCTCCCGGCACAGCCGGTCAAAATCCATATTTCCGCCCGGCCTGGCCATGATCTCCTCTGTCCGTCGGTCAAAGGGAAGATAGAAGTCGTCCATGTGGACCACATTGCACGCAAGCGCAGACTGAAGTTCCGCCGCCAGTGTCGTCTTTCCTGCGGCGCACCGTCCGTCAAGGGCGAGATACATCGGCTGATGCGCACTCTGCCGCATCAGCCGGAGCAGCCGCTCACGGTTTTCCATGGACTGCCGCCGTTTCCGCGTCTGGGTGCCGGAACTTCACCAGCCCCGTCTTGTGCAGGGCCAGCATCAGCGCCGGGATCAGCGTGAGCTGCACCAGGATGCCGGGGATCGCATTCAGGAAGGCGCCCGCCATAAAGGCCTGCCATGTGAAGGCATTTCCGGCCAGTCCCAGCAGAACGACCTCCGCCGCACCCCAGACAGCGCGCCCGGCCAGCAGGGCGGCGATCACCGCCGGGTACAGAGCTACAATGCACTGCCACCGGGAACGGTTGTAGAGGAAGCCCGCCACAAAGCCGTAGGCCGCCATCTCGAACGTCATGGCAATGGCCACGGGGTGCAGCGGCGGCATCCCGAACAGAAGGGAGCGCATCAGCGGCAGGATCGCCCCAACCGCAAGGCCGTACTGCCAGCCGCAGATCAGGCTGCACAGAAACACCGGGATGTGCATGGGCAGCAGCATGGAGCCGATCTGCGGGATATTGCCGGTCAGCATGGGCAGCACCAGCCCCAGCGCGGTAAACATGGCGGAAAGGGTCAGATTTTTCGTTTGTCTGCGCATTTTACTCATTGTGTTTTCCTTACTCGTGTTCAAATTCCCTTGCCACATCTTCCAGCAGTCTGCGGATGGGCAGGTGCTGAGGACATGATTTCTCGCACTTGCCGCACTTGATGCAGTCAGATGCCCGGCGGCCGGGGGCAGTGTGGACTTCCTCATAGTAATAGTCCGCGTTCCAGTCATGGTAAAGCTGCTTGGTGTTCATAATGGCGAACAGATCCGGAATGGAGATCTGCTTCGGACAGCCGGCCGTGCAGTAACGGCAGGAGGTGCAGGGGATCAGGTGCTTGCTCTTGAAGATCTCCTGCACCTTTTTGACCGCGGCCAGCTCTGTCTCATTCAGCGGCTTGAAGTCCCTCATAAAGGAGATATTATCCTGCATCTGAGCCAGATCGCTCATACCGGAGAGCACCATCATGATCCCGTCAAAGCCCGCGGCGAAGCGGAGGGCATAGCTGGCCGCACTTCTGCCGTGCAGCTCGTCCAACACCGCCCTGGCATCCTCCGGCAGGTTGACCAGATTCCCGCCCTTGACCGGCTCCATGACGATGATCGGCTTGTTGTGCTTACGGCACACCTCATAGCAGGCGCGGCTCTGGACGGCGGGATCGTCATAGTCCACATAGTTGAACTGGATCTGTACAACCTCGATCTCCGGATAGTCATTCAGGATCTGCTCCAGCACCTCGGCGCGGTCATGGAACGAAATGCCGACATGGCGCACCTTTCCCTCCGCCTTCAGGGCAAAGGCCGTCTCATAAGCGCGGCACTGCTTAAAGTGAGAATAGTTGACCAGTCCCTGGGCGTGCATCAGGTAAATGTCGAAATAGTCCACGCCGCAGGCCTCCAGCTGGCTTTCGAAGAAGGGCCGGATGTCCGCCTCTGTCTTGAAGTAGTCCGCCGTCAGCTTGTTCGTCAGGATGTAGCGCTCTCTGGGATAGCGGCTGGTGAGGCAGGTCTTCAGCGCCTGCTCGCTCTTGCCCTGCAAATAGCCATGGGCCGTGTCAAAATAGTTGAAGCCCGCATCCAGAAAGGCATCCACCATTTTGTTCATTTCCGCTGTGTCGACCTCGCCGTTCTTCATCGGCAGGCGCATACAGCCAAAGCCAAAATTCTTTTTGATCCGATCCATTGTTCCTGCTCCTTTCCATCTGCAGCCGGGCGGGCATACCGCCCTGTATTCTGTTTTTATTGTAACGTATTCACACGGCGCAATCAATTTTGTTTTTCACGCATTCGCATAAGAAAAAGGCTGTCCGAACGCTCCGCGCCGGACTGCCTTTGCTTCATATCAATGTGCGGTATCTTCCCAGCCGATGAGGCGGCTGCCCTGATAGGTCAGCCGCCCGCCCGCACCCTCGCTGCAGGCGGCGTACAGCTCCGGGCTGACAGTGAATGTCAGATCCTCCCGGGTCTCAGGCAGGAAGAACGTCAGCTGATATTCCATGCGGTCACTGCGCCGGAAGCCGTTGCTCACCGGAAACAGTGTCTCCTTCTTCTGTCGCACGACGGCGGGTCTGCTCTGCTTCGGGGTCAGCAGATCCTTTCCCCGCGCCGCCAGCCATAGGAGCAGGCATACGCCCATCAGGCCGAACATGATCCTGAAAAACCACTGCATTGCACTTCTTCCTTTCTGCCGGGTATGCTCAAGCTCCGGCGGGACAGCTGTCCCGCCGGAGCCAGTCATTGATCTGTGTTTCAGCTCTGCTTACTGTCCGTCCGTCACCCACAGATAGGCAAAGACGTTGGAGGACTTGCCGCTGTAGAGGCGGCTGTCTTCGGGCACGCCCGCGACGCGGCTGCTGCAATACTCGTGCAGCATCTTCATGCCGGTCAGGTTGATGCTCCAGTGCTGCTCAGCATAGGTCTTGTCGGCCTTCTGAGCCATGTCGGTCTGCTCGGCCAGGGTGGTGGCAGTGTTCATGCCATTCACCAGAGCGGCATACTCCTCGTCGCCGTTCCACAGGGAGGAGGCCCAGCCGCCGTCCACAGTCTGGTTGATGGCGGCGGTGATGGAGTTCACGGCGCCGCAGCCGGAGGAACCGCAGTCGCGGGGATCGCTCGCGTTGGTGCCGATGGTCTTGGCTTCCATGAAGTTATCGACGGTCTCGATCTCCATCTTCACGCCGATGGCGCTCCAATACTCTCTGCACAGCTCCCACAGGTCGAAGTCGTTATCACTGCCGCTCAACACGACGGTGAAGGTGAAGCCGTCCTCATAGCCGGCCTCCTTCAGCAGCTCCTTGGCCTTCTCGGGGTTATAGCTGTAGGAATCCTTCAGATCCTGATCCCAGGTGTCCACGGTGGACCACTCGGTGCTGACGGGGTTCCACAGGCCGGAGAGCTGCACGTCGCCGTCCAGGCCAAGATAGGCGGAGTGGACCTCGTCCAGATTGATGGCCAGCTGCATGGCCTGACGGACACGGATGTCATTGAAGGGGGCGGCATTATTCTTCAGCGCCAGATACTCGGGCTGCGCGCTGGGGATGTCCAGCGTGTAATAGCTGACGCCGGAGGCGGCGATCTGAGCGGCCTCGGAGTCGTTGATGACGTTGGCACGATAGCCGAACCAGTCCAGCTTACCGGAGGTGAACTGGGTGACGATGTTGGTGGAGTCGGCGATGTACTGGAACGTGATGGTGTCCAGATAGGGCAGCTTGTTCTCGGGATAGCGCTCGTCGGTGCCGTAGTAGTCGGGGTTCTTCTCCAGAACCACGCGCTGGCCGGACTCGAACTCCTTCAGCAGGAAGGGGCCGGTGCCGCAGGCATAGTGATAATCGGTCTTCTGGTCATCCGTCAGGGTGTCCCACTCGGGGCCGCCGACTTTGATGAACTGGGTCATGAAGTTCTCCACGGTGACCTCGTCGCCGGAAGTCAGGTGGAACACGACGGTCTGATCGTCAGGAGCGTCCACGCTGACCAGCATCTTCAGCAGGCCGGCCCAGTTGGACTCGGTCTCCATCGGGGTGTCGTAGCCGGAGCCCAGGCCGCACAGGCGGTCATAGGTCCACTTGACATCGTTGGCCACCAGCTGGCGGCCGCCGTAGTAATCGTACTGGTCGTCCAGCTTCTGGAAGTGGACGTCGTCGCGCAGGGTGACGGTCAGGGTGGCGGCCGCCTCGTCCACGGTCCACTCCTTGGCCAGCTGGCCCTTCAGGGCCTTGGTGGGAATATTGTCGCTCACGGCGGGGAAGCCGGAGCTGGTGTCATAGGACCACAGTCCCTCGAGGAACTGGTTGAAGATAACGGTGTCGCCGATGGCGGGATCGAAATAGGCGTCGATGTCGCTGCTGTAATAGCAGGTCAGGTTGCCGCCGTAGACGGGATCTCCGGCCGCCGGTGCGGTGGTGTTGGCCGCTGCGCTGGTGGACGCGCCGCCGGTGGATGCTGCAGGGGAGCCGGAAGAAGCGGGGGTGCTCGCGCCGCCGGAACCGCATCCGGCCATGGCGGCCATCATGGACGCTGCCAGAACTCCTGCCAGCAGCTTCTGATACTTTTTCATGTATTCTCCTCCTTCTGATTTTGGCGGAATGTCTAATTTTCCGCTTTGCATGCTGTTATTTTACGCAAGAATACACAAAAAGTAAAATTGTGTTTTGTTATGTAATTATGTTCAAGGTTTCATAGTTCGGGCCCCGCCCTATGCCCAAATGGAATACCCTTCCTCACAGCTCCGGGCCAAAATACTCCGCCATGAACTTCTCCATCTTATCGCCCAGACGGTCAAAATACTCCTTGGTCATGCTGTAAAACAGCTCCGCCGACGGCCCAAGCTCCTTCTCTGGGCGGCAGGCAAGGCCCGTGGACCAGATGCACTGGGGCGCATACAGCCGCACGGCGCAAAGGGCGGGAGAGCGCTCCAGCATCTCCTGCTCCGGCCGCTCCCGCAGCATCTTCTCGTGGGCCTCGTTCATCTGCATGAACCGGTGGGCGGGCACAAAGCTGACCGCCCGTCGCAGTCCCGCCGAGAAGCCCATCATGGAGCCGACAGTGGACTCCATGACGATATTCGGCGCAAAACCCGCCGTCTCACAGCAGACATTCAGCTTGTCCCGCAGGTCGCCGCTGCTCTCGCACATCATCTCCACATCCTTCAGCTCCGTGAAGGACACCGCCTTTCGGCCATAGAACGGGGAATCCCGGCCCACCACCATCAGGATCTCCTCATCGGCGATATGCTCCCACTCCACGCCCTTCTCCTGCATGGGATAAGTGGTGAGGGCAAAGTCCAGCGCATTGCGCATGAAGGCCTCCCGGATCTGATCGTGAGGCATGACAGAGTAACGCACCCGCACCTCCGGGTGCTCGCTGAAGAAGGACTCCGCCAGCATGAACATGATGCTGTCGCAGGAGGCGGCAAGACGGATGTAATTGCTGTTCTGCTCGCTGATGTCCACCACCTGCTTCTTGCCCTTCTCGATCTGCTCAAACACCCCGTCCAGCGTCTCCAGAAAGGCAGTGCCGCTGGCATTCAGGCGGATCTTGCCCTTCACCCGGTCAAACAGCGGCGCACCCGCGTATTCCTCCACGCGGGTGATGATCTTGCTCAGTGCAGGCTGAGTAATGTGGAGTACAACTGCGGCATTGCTGATGTGCTCCATGTGTGCAACCGTACGAAAGCAATCCAACTGATAGAGATCCATTTTGTATCCTTTCCCCAAATCCGCTTCAAACTTACAGAAAGTATTTTAGCGAAACTCTCCCGCGGCGGCCAACAAATTTTTGTTGCAGATTTTTGTTTCTTCACAACCATTTGTTGTATTCGTTTGAAAAAGTTATAAGTTTATAATCAAAACAGGCTCCGTTCAGAACCTTTTCGATCCTGAACGGAGTCCTTGTCAAACTGTAGAAATTTTAGTCCTTGTGCTGCTTCATGCCGAAAAACGGGTTTTCGTCCGGATCGTAAGCCGCCATCTTCGTGGCGGGGCCGGACTTGACCGTCACCTTTCCGGTGGGGTCGGTGCGGCCGGGAGAATAGGTATTGTTGTCGTCCAGCGTGGCATAGGGCGCCGGGGGATGCACCGTGTCCTGCACCGTCTGGACAATGGAATAGTCCGCGTGGAACAGGCCCGGCTCAGTCAGCTGCGCCGGGCGGCCGCCCAGCTCACCGATGTTCAGATCCCGGTCCAGATAGTCCAGATAGCGGTCATGGGCCCAGTTGCCGTGGTCGTAGTCGCCGGCGATGTCCGGGCAGACCTGCTCGTGGAACCACTGCCACTTTCCGTCCACATAGGCAAACTCGGAGCCATAGCGCTCCCACAGCCAGATGCCGCCCCGGGTCTTGCCGTCCATGCCGATGGGACCCATCAGCGTACCTGGCGTCAGAAAGGATGCCCGGACGGACAGGCCGTCGTCGGCCACCTCCATCACGTCGCTGGCCAGCGCGTGGCAGCCGCCGGCGCAGACGGAGCGCAGGTCATGGCCCTGGATCTCCGGGTACTCCTCCATCATGGCCAGCTTGTCGGTGACGACCTGCCGGTCCATGTGGAACACGCTGTTCATATACACTTCCTCAAAGCCCACCATACGGCCGAACTGGTGCGCCCAGGTCGTGTTGGGCGAGTCCAGCCACATCAGATCCCATTCCTCACGGGAATAGCCCGCGCCGTGGAGATAGGCGTGGCGGGCCTTGTACTCCTCCACCGTCTGGCAGGCCTCCGCATTGTGGATGCGCTGTTCCAGCGTCAATGCTCTGTTCATCGCTTTTCCACTCCTTTCTCAGCGGCGTTCCCGCTTGTAGTAGGGCTTGCCCAGGTCGCCGCCGGGGCCGTAGCCGCTCTTGTCGTCGTAAGTCACATAGGGGCGGGGCATATCCTGCCAGATGTACTCCCAGCCGAACAGCGGGTTATAGACCGTCTGCTCCACCGTCGGTGTGCCGTAATCCCGCGCCAGCGGGTCTTCGCTGTCCGGACGGCGGACGGGCACGTCGGCATAGGCCGTGCCCACCTCAACGGTATGGTCATGCTCCATCACCAGATGCCAGATCTTCCAGCCGTCCTCCTCCCGCACAAGGTCGGCATACAGCAGTCCGAACTCCAGATAGCTCTCCGCCGTGCCGTCAGGGCGGCCGGTGGACTGATAGCCCAGCTGGTAGCCCTGATAGCGGGCGGTGCGGCCATCGTCGGCAATATACACCAGAGGCGTGGTGGAGGTGTGCATGGCGGACGCGCCAAGGCCCAGATTCTCGCGGCACAGGGGCGTCCGCTTCGCCTCGTGATAGGGCTTCAGCCACTCATAGCGCTGGGCTTCTCGATCCAGAACATAGTGCTGGGCAATGGCGTCCATTCCCACATAATAGCCATTGTTGTAGCCCAGCGAAGCGGTCTGGCGGTACTGGGGATCGGTCACCCAGAGCTCGTCCAGCTCCCGGCGGCGCCAGTCGTTGGAATGATAGATGCTGTGGCGGTTGATGAGCTGCGTGCACGCCTCCCGGTCACAGATGCGGTCAATGCGTTCTTCGTCGGTGAAAACCATGTCTGTTCCCCCTCTCACTGTTCCAGCCCATAGCTGAAGGTCTCGGCAAACGTGTCATAGGGCACCGGCACCTCCGGCGACGGCGCAAAGGCCCGGTGGGCGGAGTAAGTCTCCCGCAGAGGCACGGCCACATTGGGCACCGCATCCTTCAACTCCGCCGCCGCGGCGAACTCAGGCCGGGGCGCGTAGGCGTGCTCCTCCTCCACGAAGGAATAGCCGCAGGGACGGTCGATCTCCCGCAGATAGCGCTGGTGCCAGATCTTCCACTCCCCCGCTTCCCGGACGAAGTCGATGGCCAGCCAGCTCCACTCCCAATAGGCCATGGGACCGCCAGTGGTCAGCTTGGAGTAGGAGCCCCGGATCATCCAGAGGCCCTTGGCCGTCTTCCCGTCTCCTGCGACCTCAATGACGCCGGTGTCCACGGGCTTATAATCCATCATGCCCACGCCGTGGATCTCCTCAGCGGACTTCTCGCCCAGTTCCTTGGGGAAGGCCGCCTGCAGCATGGCGCTCTCGGCGGCGATCTTCGCCTCCTCCGCCGCATAATAGGCGGCCACTGCCTCCCGGCCGGAGAAGAAGCCGGTGTTGACGCCCAGGCAGATGTCCTCCCGGGCCGACCAGTAACGCGCAAGCATATTGCGCTCTTCCTTCAAAACATAATCGGTGGACATCCGGCCCACCAGATTTTTGATCTCGCGGGTGTCCTCCCAGCGGGAGAGCTTCTCCTCCGCAGTGAATACTCGTTTCATGGGTGCATAACCTCACTTTCCGATCTCTGCCAAAGGGGGCTGCCGCAGCGCGCAGCAGCCCCCTGAGCAGTCAGCCGACCTTGGCCTGAGCCTTGTTTTCCGGCTCGGTGTAATGATACTTGATGGACATTTTCTGAGCGATCTTCTTCAGCTTGTTGGCGTTGTAGGTGCCCACACCGCCCTTCAGGCGGGGATCCAGCAGGTCGCGCACGGCGTCGCCGAACATGGTCGCGCCGAACACCATCAGGCCAATGCAGATGCCGGGGTACACCGCCAGCATGGGCATGACGAACATATTGGCCTTGCCCTGGTTGGTGATCATGTAGCCCCAGGAAGGCGTGCCCGGATCAACGCCGTAGCCCAGGAAGTTCAGGGAGGCCTCCATCAGGATGACGCCGCCCAGACTGCTGGCCGCATTGGTGATGATCAGGGGCAGAATGTTGGGAATGACGTGCTTGAAGGTCTTCCACATCGTGCCGCCGCCCAGCAGAGCCGCGTTTTTCACATAGCCGGAGTCCTTCACGGAGATGGCCGCCGAACGCATCATACGCGAACCGGTGATGCCGCCGGGGACGGACATGGCGAACACCAGCTGGGGCACGCCGTTGCCCAGCATACTCATCAGGATCAGCAGGATGAGCATGGAGGGGATGCACTGGAACGCGTCCACGATACGCTGCACCACCAGGTCGAACCAGCCGCCGATGACGGCGGACAAGGTGCCGATGATGACGGAGATCGCGACGCTGAGCAGCGTGCAGCAGATACCCAGAATGGCAGAGGTGCGCGCACCGTAGATGAGGTAGCTCAGCACGTCGCGGCCCAGGTTATCCGTGCCCAGCAGATGGGCGGGAGACGGTCCCTGCAGCTTGCTCAGAATACTGGTCTGCATCACGCCGTCCGTCATGGGATAGGGCGCGATGAGATCGGCGAAGATGGCGATGAACAGGAATGCCAGCAGGATGATGAGGCCCACCAGACCCAGCGGCTTTTTCTTGGCCAGCTGCTTGAGGAAGGAGTCCTGCTTGGGCTTTGCCCCGGGATTGGGATGAACGCCCTTTTTCTGATTTTTCACAACAGACCCTCCTTATTCCAGCGACACGCGCGGGTCGATCCACTTGTAAGCCAGATCCACCAGCAGGTTGATGCACATGACGAACAGAGACAGCACCAGCACGCAGCCCTGCACGATGGGATAGTCGCGGGTATTCAGCGCGGCCACCATCGCCTGGCCCAGGCCGGGGATGTTGAAGATGTTCTCCATCACCACGTTGCCGCCGATCATCATGGCGACAGAGCCGCCGATCATGGTGATGATCGGGATCATGGAGTTGCGGAAGGCATACTTGAACAGCACGCGCCGCTCCGGCACGCCCTTGGCCCACGCGGTGCGGATGTAATCCTGCCGCATGACCTCCAGCGTCATGGTGCGGATGGTGCGCATCTGGATGCCGGCCTGACCGATGGCGGACAGGATGGCCGGGGGCAGGAACATGGCCAGATTCTCCAGCGGATGCTCCCAGATGGGAACATAGGTCACCTTGGGTGCCCAGCCCCACCACAGGTTGGGGTAGATCAGCACCAGCGTGGCCACCCAGAACACGGGCAGTGCGATGAGGATGGTGCTGATAACGCGGATGGTGTAGTCGGAAATGGAGTCCTGACGGGCCGCGCAGAACAGGCCCAGAGGAATGGAAATCAGGTTGGTGATGATCAGGGAGAGGATGCCCAGCTCCAGCGTAGCGGGCAGCTTCTTGGCCAGGATGGAGTTGACGGTGACATGGTCGAAGTAGGAGCTGCCCAGGTCACCCTTGAACACATTGCCGATCCAGACGAAGAACTGCTCCACCGCCGGCCTGTCCAGGCCCAGCAGGCTCTTGACGTACTCCTCGTCCACATAGTTGCCGTTGGCACTCAGCTTCTGCTGCAGCGTGGCCACGGCGTCCATCGGGATCATGCGCATCAGCGCGAACACGATGATGCACACCAGCAGGATGGTCGGGATCAGCAGGAGCACACGTTTGACGAAATATTTACCCATGATGTTCTCTCCTCTCAGACACCGGTCACGCGGTGGCAGGCCACTTTGTGGTGATTGCCCACGTCCACCATCTGAGGCTCCTCCGTGCGGCAGCGCTCGTCGGCGTATTTGCAGCGGGTGCAGAAGTTGCAGCCCTTGGGCGGATTGATGGGAGACGGGATCTCACCCTCCAGCAGGATGCGCTCCCGGGCGCGGTCCACCACCGGGTCGGGGATGGGGGCGGCGGAGATGAGCGCCTGCGTGTAGGGATGCAGCGGATGGCTGTACAGTTCGTCGGAGCTGGTCATCTCCATGATCTTGCCCAGATACATGACCGCCACATTGTCGGAGATATAGCGCACGACGGACAGGTCGTGGCCGATGAACACATAGGTCAGGTTCATGCTCTCCTGCAGCTTCATCAGCAGGGAGACGATCTGCGCCTGAATGGACACGTCCAGCGCGGAAACCACCTCGTCGCAGACGATGAAGTTGGGCTGCAGTGTCAGCGCCCGGGCGATGGAGATGCGCTGCCGCTGGCCGCCGGAGAACTCGTGGGGATAGCGGAAGCGGAAGTCCGGGTTGATGCCCACCAGCTCCAGCTGGCGCACCACATAGTCGTCCCGCTCCGCCTTATTGCGCAGCAATTTGTGGATATTCAGGCCCTCGGACACCACGTCCATGATCGTCATGCGGGGGTCCAGCGATGCAAAGGGGTCCTGGGTGATCATCTGGATGTTCTTGCGCATACGCTGAAGGCTTCTGGGGTTCAGGTCCTTCATGTCGTGGCCCTCGTAATAGATGTGGCCGCCGGTGGGGATGATGTTGCGCAGCAGGCAGTTGCCGATGGTGGACTTGCCGGAGCCGGACTCGCCCACGATGCCCAGCGTCTGGCCGCGCTTGATATTAAACGAAACGCCGTCCACAGCCTTGACCGCACCGACCTGCCGCTTGAGCAGGCCCTTGGTCACCGGGAAGTGCATCTTCAGGTCCTGCACATACATGATGTCATCCGGCGACAGGATGTCGTCCAGCGGCCGCTCCGGCGCGCCGGGCATATCAAACAGGTTCAGTTCCGTACTCATGC
>ERZ808240.4293-NODE-4293-length-12764-cov-5.441656_pt1 | contig 12764 bp, 10 predicted proteins | sample MGYA00521084_ERZ808240 | MGnify/ENA primary metagenome ERZ808240 (study PRJEB31516, sample SAMN03275571) | gut metagenome | biome: mammalia-associated habitat; material: feces | host: Papio cynocephalus | place: Kenya | collected 2012-08-06 ... | reverse complement strand
AATATAATCATGAACTGGTTAAAAGTGCAGCATTCCGGGCGGCTGATTACCCAAGGAATAAATACACAGCCTAGCGATGACCCCAAATAAAGCAACCAGGCAAGGAACAGCCGGGGAGCCGCTCGAACTCCGCTTAAAGAATCATCGCAGAACCACAGATAAATAACTGCCGCCTCGACAACCCATGCAGTTACAGTGTCGGAGCTCAAGAACCAGAATGCTCTGTCATCAATCGGAAACTCCGATAACAAATAGCCCAATTGTTGATACATCGAAGGAAGATAGAGTGTTAGAAGAACTGCCTGCACTGGATGTTGAACCACCTTATTAATCAATTTTGATTCAATTCGATTTATGTTATTCACGTATTTCTCCTCAAAATTATGAAAAGCACTCTTAGGCATTAGGCACATCGCAGCGACTTATCAGAACCTATTGTCGCAACCACGTGAAAGATAAATCAGCCCATTTCACAGAAACAAGGCGTCAGCCCTGCTGGGGTAATTAAGCGAAATATGCCCAGAAGGCTTGCTTAACATATATCCATTTCACGGTCAGTCTTAGGCTTTGCGGTCGTAGTCGCAGCCCTCCATCCAGACGTAGACGTCGACGGACTGCTCCTGGTTGGCCGTGAGGTCGCAGAGCTTCTTCGCGTCGTCCTTCTCGACGAGCGTGCTGCTGTCGGACGGGGCCTCCACCGTGCAGGTGGAGAGGGCCGGGACCTTGGAATCGCTCGTCATGTTGTCGGCCCCGATCGCCGCCGCGGTGCTGGCGCTGTCGATGGCCTTCGCAACGCCGTCCGCCCCGAGGGAGACCAGCGTGGTGTTGTAGCTGTTGCCCTCGCCGGAGATGGCGTCAGCCTCGACCTGGTAGAAGTAGACCTTCTCGCCGACCTTGAGCGCGAGGCGCATGGCCTTCAGGGCGGAGGCGTCGGCGGAGCCCACCATCTCGAACTTCGTGTCGCTGTCGAGGTACAGGCCGCAGGCCTGGCTCGCCTTCACCTTGAAGGTATCCTTGTAGTAGTCGGCGCCCTCGGTCGCGGCGGTGAACCCGGAGGCGTTGTACGCGCCCTTCTGGGTATCTCCGGTCTCGGTCGTCCACGCGCTGTCCTTGAAGAAGGAGAGCGCCTTGACGGCGGAGACGGGCACGAAGGACTCGGTTTCGGCGGTGCCGAACTGAGCGGAGGTGCCCCAGTTGCCGGTATCGCCCTGGGAGATGAGGAACACAGCAAAAAGGGCTCCTCCAACTGATGTCAGAGGAGCCCTTAAATAGCAACCTAAGAATTCTCTTAGGCGGTCTTGCCAGCACAAAAACCAAGGGTAATCTTCATGGCTTGCTCAGTAATCTGCTTAACGACCGTAGAGTTGCAGTCGTAGTCGCAGCCCTCCATCCAGACGTAGACGTCGACGGACTGCTCCTGGTTGGCCGTGAGGTCGCAGAGCTTCTTCGCGTCGTCCTTCTCGACGAGCGTGCTGCTGTCGGACGGGGCCTCCACCGTGCAGGTGGAGAGGGCCGGGACCTTGGAATCGCTCGTCATGTTGTCGGCCCCGATCGCCGCCGCGGTGCTGGCGCTGTCGATGGCCTTCGCAACGCCGTCCGCCCCGAGGGAGACCAGCGTGGTGTTGTAGCTGTTGCCCTCGCCGGAGATGGCGTCAGCCTCGACCTGGTAGAAGTAGACCTTCTCGCCGACCTTGAGCGCGAGGCGCATGGCCTTCAGGGCGGAGGCGTCGGCGGAGCCCACCATCTCGAACTTCGTGTCGCTGTCGAGGTACAGGCCGCAGGCCTGGCTCGCCTTCACCTTGAAGGTATCCTTGTAGTAGTCGGCGCCCTCGGTCGCGGCGGTGAACCCGGAGGCGTTGTACGCGCCCTTCTGGGTATCTCCGGTCTCGGTCGTCCACGCGCTGTCCTTGAAGAAGGAGAGCGCCTTGACGGCGGAGACGGGCACGAAGGACTCGGTTTCGGCGGTGCCGAACTGAGCGGAGGTGCCCCAGTTGCCGGTATCGCCCTGGGAGATGAGGAGCGTGTTGGCAGCCTTAGCGGTAACGGTTGCACCGTCAGCCTTCACCTTCGTGTTGTTCACAAACCAGGCGAAGGTTGCGGAGCCGAGGGCGACGGCTGCGACCAGCACCATGGCGATGGCGGCACCCATTTGCTTCTTAAGCGCCTTGGTATCCATAGTGGATCCTTTCCTTGTGTCCAAGGGCAGGGGTACCCCCTCCCCGAATTCGTGTACTCCATCATAGCATCCCTGGTTTCAGACGCCTTTCACTTGTCAAGTTTCGTAGCCAAATAATCGATTTTCGGCTGCTTATGCACGTCGCGATATGGAGGACGGTTCCCCATGCGTCGCGGGGCGCTCAAGTTCGACATTCCGTTGACTCGGCTGCGCAACTATGGCGTCGGCTTGATTGATTCGCGCCTAAAAGGCGTTCGATTGAGGGCGCAGGAGTCAACGGAACGGAGTTCCTGCGCGAACGGCTCAAGCGAGCGGGAGATTTGCGCAGGCGACGGCGGCGGGCTCAAGAGAACGTCATATCTGCGCGGCTGGGACCACGCCCCTGGCAACACGCCCTTCTCGCCGCTCGCGCAATCCTTGACCACGCAGCCCTCTCTTCTTCAATACGTTCAAAAGGCAGCTGCAAGCAACTCTGACTCAAGCGAGAGGAGCCTCTTTCATTAGAATATCCAGCCGCTTCTTCGCGGAATCACCGCGTCAGGCAGAAAAGGCCGCGCCCATCGCCTCCTCAACCGCATCGAGAGTCTCGCTGAACAAGACGTCAGCCGCATACGAATGCTTCATCGCATATGCGCCCCACTGACGTTTTAGCCCTTCATCATTGCGCATTACTTGAATCGTTTCTTCGTATTTCTTGAGGGCTCCCAAACTGTTACGTTTATTGCACGTTGCTGCAAGAGCCTCGCTCAAGGTCGGCCAATCGAGGACGTCTTGCTTAACGTGCCAGAGCTCATAGACGTCATAGAAATCTCTGATACGTGTTGTTGCCACATTTCTCGTAAGGACGGTTTCGATCTTCTCGGCCAAAACGGTCTCAAGGGGATAAGCCATGATTCGCGCGAATCCTTCGTCAAACACGAAGGGGAACTCATATGCCACAGCATCTGGAGTGATCCTGTCGCCCGTGGTCACGTCAACCGACAGTGGAACGGCGAGACGCTCGTAGCGAGCTTTTAGAAAAACTCGGATACCTGGATACTCGTCTACCTCACGAATGTCCTCTGTTCGGAGAAGCTCAAACGAAAGATCGTCATCGATCTCGACCGCACAAATCTCGCCGAACACCTTGGCAGCGCTCTCGTGCGTCAAAGTAAATCCTCGCACGGTGGTGTCAAGATCCTTCGTAGTACGCCGATCCAGACCAATAAGAGACCCAATAAGCATGCCGCCCTTTACGACAACGGAGTCGCGCCAATCCGATCTTGATATGCGATCAACGAGGCGCTCGAGCATGTAGTTTTGCAGCATCAGCTGCGGCGATACGCCCGACGCCTTGGCTCTATTGTTTATCAGCGCCTTAAGCTGCATGGCGTTTCTTGTTTTCATAGCAACACCTCCAGATATTGTCTTACTTTCGCGGAAACGCCAAGAGCAACCGCGAACGATTGCAAGTCCGGCAGACTCCTTTGGCTTGATGAGAGGTACCTGCGAAAGGCGGGCGACAAGAGTTGAAGGTCGGGTGTCGATGCGCCGCGCAGCATATCGCACAGCGTCCGCTCGGGCCCGTATGTTTGCACGACGTTGCCGTAGGGAGTAACAGCCTTCGTAATGCCAAGATTGTGCAGCCCCTGAGGAGACGATTTCGTTCTGATGCCGAATTTCTTGGCGGAAGATGGATTGTAGCTTCTGGGAAAGGTCATCGTAAGCATTTCGGGCGCCGAGTCAGACAGCCCCAGCAGGTAGAGTGCAGTATCGTGCGAGAAAATCCCTTTTGCATAGCGATGCTGTGCCACGACATACTCGTCCTCCCAAGTGTCGGGCGTGCAGTAGAGGCCTCGCTCGAGTTTCACCAACTCGCCGCGGCGCAGCGCCTGAGCAAACTCGCGATTCTGAATCCCGCGGGCCTGGGCATCCGCAGCGGTCACGTAGCCTTTGTTACTCAGCGCTATTTCCAAAAGCCGGCTCATGCATGGTCCAAATGAAGTTTTATGCTACAAAGTATTTAGAATTATAGCATGTAGCTTCGCGACTGGATTTCGCGGTGAGCGCTCGCATTAGACATTCCGTTGATTGCGCTGCATTAATTCAGCGTTACTCCGAGTGTGACTGCGCAACTATGGCGTCGGCTTGATTGATTCGCGCATAAAAGGCGTTCACTTGAGGGCGCAGGAGTCAACGGAACGGAGTTCTTGCGCGAACGGCTCAAGCGAACGGGATATTTGCGCAGGCGACGGCGACGGGCTCAAGCGAACGTCATATCTGCGCGGCTGGGACCACGTCCCCGGCACCCCACCCTTCTCGTCGCTCGCGCACCCCCTACAGCCAGCGGACGGAGCTCTTGACCACGATCTTTGGGCGCAGGATCGTGGAAACGGGCTCGGCGCGCTCGACGGAGCGGCGGTCTTCTTCCAAGCGGGCAAAGAGCAGGTCGATCGCAGCCGAGGCGAGCGCGGCGGAGTTCTGCTCGATGGACGTGAGCGCCGGCTCAAAGAGCGAGTCGGCCGCGGAGTTGTCGTAGCTCACCACTGAGTAGTCGCGGGGAACGCGCAGGTTGTGGGCGTAGAGCATCTTGAGGAAGCCGAGCGCGATGTTGTCCGAGCTGGCAAAGACCGCCGTGGCGTCCGTCTTCAGGATGCTCTTGGACGACTCGAAGGCGTCGTCGATGTAATAGGCGCTGTGGAACTCGAGCTCGGGGTCCGGCTCGACGCCGTGCTCGCGAAGAGCCCGCTCGTAGCCGGCCATGCGCTCGCGACCCGTGTTCGATTCTTTGTTTATGAGGCAGGCGACGCGCTCGTGCCCGCGCCCGAGCAGGTAAGAAGTGGCGAGGTAGCCGCCCTGCTCATTGTTGAAGCCCACCTTGTCGCACTCGAGGCCGTCTATAAAACGGTCAACCATCACATACGGCACGGGCAGCTGCTCGAGCGTGGCGGCGAGGCCGCGGTCGGGCCGCAGCTCGTCGGTGACGACGATGAAGAGGCCGTCGATGCCGCGGTTCACGAGCAGGCGGACGAGCTCGGTGTCGTTCGACTTGGAGTCGTCTGAGTTCGTAATGAGCAGCAGGTAGCCGCGCTTGCGGCAGGCGACCTCGAGGTTGCGAGCGAGCGAGCTGAAGAAGCGCGACTCGATGTTCGGCACGATGAGGCCGAGGGTCTGCGAGTGCTGCGTCACGAGGCTGCGCGCGATCTGGTTGGGGATGTAGCGCTTCTTGCGGGCAACTTCCTTGATGCGGGCGCGGCTGGCCTCGGAGATCTTGCACGGGCGGTCGTTGAGGACGAGCGAGACGGCCGTGGGCGAAAGCCCGACCTCGCGGGCGATGTCTTTGAGCGTGACCTTTGCCACGTCGGGGTCCTTTCGTTTGCGCGTGGAGCAGGGCGCGATGCGCTTGTTGGTAAACGATTTTACTCGACTTGCCGAGGCTAGCGTTGATGCATACCGTTCACGTGTTTTTGAGGCCCTTCGAGGGGTCGGAAACGCGTAAACGGCACGCGTCTGCGGTGGCGCCTCGCTCGTTGCCCGTTGCGTCGCAGGCACCGACTGCAGAAGTGCATTCCGCTCGACGGAAAAACACCGAGAGGTGCGTTCATTCGCCAAGAAAAACGCGAGAGGTGCATCCGCGGGAGCATGCACTCCTGCAAGACGCACCTCTCGCACCCTCAATTTGGGGTCCGACCCCAAATTACGCGCGGAAGGCGAAGACGGTACGGGAACGGAACGGGCGGTCGGGCCCAAAGACGGGCTGCGCGAAGTTGGGGTGGTGGATCGCGTCGGCGAAGAAGTTCGTCTCGAGGCACACGGCGTCGTGGTCGTGGTACGTGACGCCGCCCTTGCCCTGCACGCCCTCGACGTAGTTGGCGGTGTAGACCTGCATGCCGGGTAGATCGGTGTAGACGTCCAGCTCAAGGCCGGTCTTATCGCCCACGAGGGTGGCGACGCGGCGCTGGGCGCCCACGAAGCCGCCCTCCCCCTCGCCCGCCGGCGCGAAGACGAAGTTGTGGTCGATGCCGCGCGCGTTCACGATCGAGTGGTCCGTGGAGGACACGACGTCGGCGAGCTTCTTGCCGCCGCGCAGGTCGAGCGGCGTTCCCTCGACCGGCAAGACGACGCCCGTGGGCACGAGGTCGTCGCGCGTCTGCGTGTAGGAATCGGCCGCGACGGTGAGCACGTGGCCCATGGCCGAGCCGCTCGCCTGGCCGTTCAGGTTGAAGTAACTGTGGTTCGTCAGGCTCACGAGCGTGGCCGCGTCGGGCGTGCCGTCGTAGGTGACGCGCACCTCCCCCGCCGCCGTGAGCTCGTAAGTCACGTGCATGTCCACGGCGCCGGGGAAGCCCTGGTCGCCGTCGGGGCTCATGAGGTGCAGCTCGATCGCGCCGCCGTCCTCGCCCTGCTCGGCGCGCACGAGGCTCCACGCGCGCTCGCGCCAAGGGTCGTTGCCGCTGTGGTTGCAGTTCTCGCCCTCGTTGCGGTCGAGCTCGTAGCGCTTGCCGCCCAGCTCGAACGCCGCGCCGCCGATGCGGTTGACCACGCGGCCCATGAGCGCGCCGAAGTGCGTGTCGTTGTGCGCGTAGCCCGTCGCGTCGTCGTACCCCAGCACGACGTCGAGAAGCCCGTCGGCGACCGGCACCCTGATCGCCTGGACGCAGGCGCCGAGGTCGGTCACGGAGAGCTCCATGCCCGCGGCGTTCCTCACCGTATACAGCGAAACCGGCGTCCCGTCCTTCGCGGCGCCAAAAGCGACTCCCTCGACCTTCATAGTCGCAGTCCCTTCTTTGCGAATGATAAAAACTGGGGACAGGTTCGAAAAATGCTCAATTGAGTAAATTTCGAACCTGTCCCCAAAATTACTCAAATGAGTAAAAAACGAACCTGTCCCCAAATGGTGCGGTTAGTGGGCGCCCTGGCCGTAGTAGGCGTTGGGGCCGTGCTTGCGCATGTAGTGCTTGTTCAGCAGGTACTGGGGAGCGGGGCCGCAGTGGGGCGCGAGGATCTCGGTGTCGCGGGCCATCTTGCTGCACTCCTCCAGGACGACGGCGTGGTAGGCGGCCTGCGCGGCGTCCTTGCCCCAGGTGAAGGGGCCGTGGTTGCGCACGAGGACGGCGGGGACGGCGACCGGGTCGATGCCGCGCTCGGCGAAGCCGTCGACGATGACCTTGCCCGTGTTGAGCTCGTAGGCCTCCTCGATCTCCTCCTCGGTCAGGCCGCGCATGCAGGGCACGGGGCCGTAGAAGTAGTCGGCGTGCGTCGTGCCGTAGGCGGGCAGGTCGCGGCCGGCCTGGGCCCACGCGACGGCAGCGGCGGAGTGCGTGTGCACGCAGCCGTGGACGCCCTTATCGGCCCAGTTCTTGTAGATCCAGGCGTGCGTGGCGGTATCGGAGGACGGGTTGAGGTCGCCCTCGACGCGCTTGCCCTCGAGGTCGCAGACGACCATGTTCTCGGGCGAGAGCTTGTCGTAGTCGACGCCGGACGGCTTGATGACGAACAGGCCGGTCTCCGGGTCGAACTCGGAGGCGTTGCCCCAGGTGAAGACGACGAGCCCGTGCTTGGGCAGGTCCATGTTCGCCTCGTAGACCTTCTCGCGCAGTTCCTTGAGCATCATAAAGAAATACTCCCTTTCTGAATGTTCCCTCGGCTTACCTTGAGCGATTCGAACGATTCCGTAAGCAAACGCTCCGGGATACAGCTCAAATCATTCAGCAAGCCCCTGAGAGGATTCTAAGCCAATTGAGCCTCGGCGGTCTTCTCGGCCTCGTTAACTTTCTTGAACGAGGCGAGGAACTCGCGGTAGCCGGCGACGTCGGCGTCGTCGGGCTCGATCGTGACGCCCTCCATGCCCGCGAAGACCTTGTTGTCGAGGAAGTCGGCGAGGCTCTCGCCCTCGGCCTTGTTCAGCATGTAGGACGCGGCGACGGCCTGGCCCCACGCGCCGCCCTCGCCCGCCGTGGACATGACGGTCACGGGCGCCTCGAGCGCGGCCGCGAGTAGGCTCTGGGCCACCTTGGGGGTCTTGAAGATGCCGCCGTGGCCGTAGAGCTTGTCGATCTTCACGTCCTCGGCGCGCAGGGCCTCGTTGCCCGCGGCCAGGGCGCCGAAGGCGGCCATGATGTGCATGCGCATGAAGTTCGCGATGCTGAACTTGGCGTTCTGCTTGCGCACGACCATCGGGAAGCCGGTCTGGACGCCCATGACCGTCTCGCCGCTGATGAACGGGATGGACACGAGGCCGCCGGCGTCCTTGTCGCCCGTGAGCGCGGCGTTGAAGAGCGTCGCGTAGATGTCGCCCTTGTCGACGGGCTTGCCCATGGTCTGGGCGAAGTCGGCGAGAAGGTCGACCCAGTCGTTGATGTCGGAGGTGCAGTTGTTGCAGTGGACCATGGCCACCGGGTCGCCGACCGGCGTGGTCACGAGGTCGATCTCCTCGGCGGTGGAGTCCTTGAGCGCGTGCTCGAGCACGATCATCGAGAAGACCGAGGTGCCCGCGCTCACGTTGCCCGTGCGCTGGGCGATGGAGTTCGTGGCGATCATGCCGGTGCCGGCGTCGCCCTCGGGCGGGCACAGCGGGCAGCCGGCCTTGAGGTCGCCCTCGGGGTCGAGCAGGCGCGCGCCCTCCTCGGTGAGGTGACCGGCCACGTCGCCGGCGACGAGCACGCGGGGCAGCAGGTCCTCGACCTTCCAAGCCACGCCCTTGCCTGCCACGAGCTCGTCGAACTTAGCGATCTTCTCGGCGTCGTAGTCCTTGGTCACAGAGTCGATGGGGAACATGCCGGAGGCGTCGCCCACGGAAAGGACCTTCTCGCCCGTCAGGCGCCAGTGCACAAAGCCGGCGAGCGTCGTGAAGAAGTCGATGCTCGGAACGTGCTCCTCGCCGTTGAGGATCGCCTGGTAGATGTGGCTGACGCTCCAGCGCTCGGGCGTGTGGAAGGCGAAGAGCTTCGACAGCTCGTGCGCCGCCTCGGTCGTCGTGGTGTTGCGCCACGTGCGGAACGGGACGAGGAGCTTGCCGTCCTTGTCGAAGGGCAGGTAGCCGTGCATCATGGCGGAGATGCCGAGGGCGCCCACCTGCGCGAGGGTCACGCCGTACTTGGCCGCGACGTCGGCCTTGAGGGAGGCGTAGCAGGCCTTGAGCCCGTCGAAGATCTCCTGCTCGCTGTAGGTCCAGTAGCCGTCTACCAGGGAGTTCTCCCAGTCAAAGGTGCCGATGGCCACCGGCTCGTTCGTCGCGTCGTCCAGGACCGCCTTGATGCGGGTGGAGCCGTACTCGATGCCCAGCGTGGTGCGGCCGGCCTCGATATCGGCGACGATCTGCTCTTTTGTCTGAGCCATTCTTCAATCTCCTTACTTGCGAAGAGAATCGCGAAGCCAACAAGTGCGGCCGCACCCCCGTTTACAGAGGCGCGGCCGGGAGTCACAGGTGCGTATACGCTATGCGACCAAGAACCTAGCGGTAGTAGACCTCGCCGAGCTTGAGGTCCTTCTTGAACTCGCGGAGGTTCGTGTTCTCGTCGATGACGACGGACTCGATGCCCATGTTGTTGGCCCAGTCGACCATCTGGTCAGCGGTGAGGTCGAAGGACACGGCGGTGTGGTGCGCGCCGCCCGCGTAGATCCAGGCCTCGGTGCCGACCTTGAGGTTCGGGCGCGGGGTCCAGAACATGGTGCCGGTAGGAAGCTTGGGCATGGGCTTCTCGACCTTCTTGCAGTCGATGTCCTGGATGATGAGGCGGAAGCGGTTGCCCAGGTCGATGAGGGACGTCGCGATGGCGGGGCCGGTCTTGCCGGTGAAGATGAGGCGCGCGGGATCCTCGCGGTCGCCCATGGAGAGCGGGGTGGCGCGGATCTTGATCTCGCCGTCGGCCATGGAAGGATCGACCTCGGACATGTGGGACTCGAGGATGCCCTCCTTGCCCGGGACGAGGTTGTAGGTGTAGTCCTCGAGAAGCGCGGAGCCCTTGGCGTTGGGGTTCGCGGAGGTCATGGCCTTCATCATGCGGACCATGCACGGGGTCTTCCAGTCGCCCTCGGGGCCGAAGCCATAGCCCTTCTGCATGAGGCGCTGGATGGAGAGCGACGGGAGCTGCTTGAGGCCGCCGAGGTCGCCGAAGTGGTCGGAGAAGCAGTTGTAGTCGTGCTCGACGAGGAAGCGCTCGATGCCGATCTCCTGGGCGGCCTGGACCTCGACGTGCTTACGGAACTCCTCGGGGTCGCGGCCGTCGAGGACGATGCCGTAGGTGTCGTAGTACTCGTCGGTGAGGGCCTTGACCTCGGCGGGGGTCACGGCGTCGACGTAGGGGACGAGCTCGTTGACCGGCCACGCGTCGACGGTCCAGCCGAACTTGACCTGGGCCTCGATCTTGTCGCCGTCGGTGACGGCCACGTTGCGCATGGTGTCGGCGAAGCGGGCGCAGCGGATGTTGCGGGACTCGGCAAGGCCGACCGCGGTGGTCTGCCACTGGCCGAGCTCGGCGAGGGCGGCGTCATCCTTCCAATAACCGAAGACGACCTTGTGCTCCCAGCGCATGCGGGCGAAGATGTGGCCCAGCTCGCGCTCACCATGTGCGGCCTGGTTCTCGTTCATGAAGTCCATGTCGATGGTGTCGTACGGGATCTCCTCGTTGTACTGCGTCGCGAACTGGCACAGCGGCTTGCGGAGGTCCTGGAGGCCCAGGATGTAGTTCTTGGACGGGCTGAAAGTGTGGGCCCAGGTGATGATGCCGGCGCAGTCGGGGTCGTTGTTGGCCTCGTTGAAGACCTGCTGGATCATGGAGGCGGTCAGCAGGTTGGGCTTGAGCTCGATCTCGAACGGGACCTTATCGGAGGCGTTGAGGTAGTTCACGACCTCCTCGGCGTGCTCGTGCACGTGCTGCAGGCACTCGTCGCCGTAAAGGTCCTGGGTGCAGGGGCAGAAATAGAACTTGTACTTCTTGATCTCAAGCATGTTCGTTCCTCCAGGGAATCTGATGCCTTACGATTTGCTGCCGCGCGATTCGAGGGCGGCAAGAAAACCCGACGATTACCGCCTTGCGCCGCTCGTCCGGGCAAGCGAAGGCGACCCTAGGGCGCACGAGGCGCCCCGGAGCCTGTCGGAAGAAGCCTTCCCAGTGGCCCCGCCCCAAGGGAAGAGGTGGGTGGGACGGGGCCAGAAAGGAAGGGTGGAACCAATGGAGCGGTGCCTTGGGGCAATCCCCTACTTGATGACCTGGTTGGAGCTGCGGTCGGAGAAGAGGGCCACGAGGCCGACGAAGACGATGCCCAGGAAGAGCTGCTGCATTTCGGTCGTGAGGCCGAGCATGACGAGGCCCTTCTGAAGGACGAGGTAGGACAGGACGCCGACGACGACGTTGGAGAAGCGGGCGCGAGCGCCGCCGTTGATGGGCATGCCGCCGAGGACCATGGCGATGAGCAGCTGGGTCTCGAACATGTTGCCCGCGGAAGAGGTGACGGAGCCGACCTTGACGGCGTTGATGAAGGCGGCGAAGCCGGTGATGCAGCCCGCGACGACGTAGACGAGGATCTTGGTCTTGGTGACCTTGATGCCGGCGAAACGGGCGGCCTTCTCGTTCGCGCCGATGGCCTTGAGGTTACGGCCGATCGGGGTGAAGGTGGTCACGACGTAGGTGACGACGAGGACAGCGATCGTGAGACCCATGAGCAGGGGCATCGAGTTGAAGCCGGTGACGTAGGAGGCAGCGTAGATCGGGCTCTCGGTGGTGATGAGGGAGACGACGCCTCGAAGCAGGAACATGGTGCAGTTCGTGACCACGAAGGACTGGATCTGGCCCTTGACGTGGAGCAGCGCGTTCACGAGCGAGATGAGGGCGCCGGTCGCGATGGAGCCTACAAGCGCGAGGCCCAAGTTGATCTGCGACAAGGCGCAGAATACAGCGCAGGAGACTCCGAGCATGGATCCCTGCGAGAAGTCGAGGCATCCCATGGTCATGATGAGCCACACGCCGCAGGCAGCGATCATGAGCATGTAGCCGCCGGACAGGATCAGGGTGATGTTCTTGGGCGTGAGAATCCTGCCGCCGGTCGCGACGGCGAAGAAGATCAAGATAATCGCGAAAGCGACGTACGGCAGGTAAGTCTGGAGCTTGGCGAAGTCGAACGGCTTCTTCTCGGCCTTAGGGGCGACCGCCGCGTCAGTAGTGTTAGCCATTTATCTTCCCTCCTAGACCATCTTGGCGATGAGGTCCTGGTCGGAAAGCTCGGGGCTACGCTGCATCTCAGCGTTGATCTTTCCGTCCTTCATGATGTAGATGCGGTCGCACATGCCGATAAGCTCCATGATTTCCTCGGAAATGATGAGGATGGCCTTGCCCTCGGCACGCATGTCCTCCAGCAGCTGGTAGATGGAAGCCTTGACCTTGATGTCGATGCCGCGGGTCGGCGAGTCGAGCACGAGGATGTCGGACTTCTTGCCCAGCCAGCGGGCGAGAACGACCTTCTGCTTGTTGCCGCCGGACAGAGCCGCGACGTACTGCTTGACGTCAACCATCTTGGTCTGCATCTGCTTGGCGTAGAGGTCTGCGAACTCGCGAATCTTCTTGTTGGACAGGGGCTTCTTCATGTCACGTAGCGACGGGATGACCACGTT
>ERZ808240.4292-NODE-4292-length-12766-cov-6.816537_pt1 | contig 12766 bp, 9 predicted proteins | sample MGYA00521084_ERZ808240 | MGnify/ENA primary metagenome ERZ808240 (study PRJEB31516, sample SAMN03275571) | gut metagenome | biome: mammalia-associated habitat; material: feces | host: Papio cynocephalus | place: Kenya | collected 2012-08-06 ... | reverse complement strand
GGATTCATCTTCGACGTGTCGATCACCACATACGGGAAATGATAGGCTTTGCAGAACTCAATCATTCTCGAATAGATTCTTTCGGACTGCTTCGCTCTTTGAATGTCCTTATCGTCTTTGTTCCTGCCAACAAGCCTCTTGACGATGATGTCCGTTGGCGAATAAAGGATGACCGTCAGCCTAGGCGCACCCAGCTTCTTGACGGCGAGGTCATAGACATCCTTGTTATACTCAGTGCCGCTCCAGGCGTAGTTGGATGCCAGATGCCTATCCGTGACGATATCGTCATTCTTGAACATGCCGTACATATAGACGGAGCCCAAAGCGTAGAACATGGACGTGAAGTCGCGGTCGGAATTCGAATTGACTTTCCTGGCGATGGCCTGGTAGTTTTCGATTCCACCGTCATCGTCGAAAAGGTAATGGAGAGGCTTCTCGATGAATTTGTATCCAATCCTCTTAGCAAGCAAACGGCTGGTCGTCGTCTTCCCGACCCCGTCCATTCCCTCAATTGATATATGGTTCATTCTTGTTACTCTCCTTTAAAACGATCATCTCGTCTAAAGTGACCGGCTGGAATCCCGTCACGTCGACGCCGCAGTTATAGGCGGGCTTGTCCTTGAAATACTCTTTTATCTGTGGATAGGCGGGATCGTTTTTTCCGGTCTTGTTGTGGATATGCCCATAGACATGGTATCCACCTCTGCTGAATTCCATCCAATCCATCACCGGATAGTGGCATAGGCAGACTTTCCTGCCGCCATCCTCAATGAGCGTCATGAAGTCGATAGATTCGAAAACGTTTGACTCTTCAATCTTGTCAAGCATCTTCAAATCGTGGTTACCGACAAGCAAACGCTTGTGCCCGTTCAATCCTGCGTAAACGTCTATTGCATGCGCATAACTATCTTCGGCAAGATCGCCCAAGACATAGACCGTATCTTCCTTTCCAACTTTTTTGTTCCAATTATTGACGATGGCTTTCTCCATTTCGTTCAAATCAGTGAATGGTCTAGAGCATTTATTGAAGACCCTCATGTCTCCCAAATGAGTGTCGGATATGTAATAGATCATCAATTCGCCCTCCTGTTCTTGCTTTCCCTCATCTTGCCCTGCGTGAAGTAATCCTGTATTTCAAGATAGCCGCTCACCCTCCTGATCCTGTTTATTTTGCGGCTTCCGCATTTCGGGCATTTGTCGAAGGTTCCGGCAAATCCGCATTCTTGGCATACATCCTTCTGAAAATTGAATCCCAGATAATGGACTCCTGAAATTACGGCAGCCTCCACAAGCTCGTCTAATCCTTCCGCATTCCCAAGCGGCGCCTCCTTCAGTTCAACGTAGGAAATTGATCCTCCGTTAGCGTATATATGGAACGGACCTTCCAGTTCCAATTTCCTCTCAGCGGATAGGCCGCTATCGACGTCAACGTGGAAGGAATTGGTGTAATAGCCTTTGTCCAAGACCGAGGAGGAATAGAGCTTCTTATCAAGCTCCACGAACCTTCCGCTTATCAGCTCGCCGCTCGTCGCAAGCAAAGAGAAATTGAGGCGGTATTTTCGCCTTAAGCCATCTACAAAAGACCTCATGTAACGAACCAAATCCAAGGCTATGCGATAGGTCTTTTCGTCTTCCCAGAACTTCTTGCCAGTAAGCACCTCAACGGCTTCGCTCAATCCTATGAAACCGATGGATAAAGTGCCATGCTTAAACGTTTCCTCTATCCCCACTTTGCTGATGTCGTCGCACCAAAGCTTGTATTCGGAGTTCATTGGGAACAAATCCGAATCGGAGTGTATGGTCTTCTCGTAGCGATCCAGCAGTATGTCTTTGGTGGCATCAGCGATTTGCAGCCATTTCTTCTTAAACGCAACGACAGGATCATCGTTCCCTTTCGCTTCAAAGGCTATCCTCGGGAGATTGATGGATATGTTGTCGATATTGCCTCTTCCGATGGTGCCTTCTTTTCCGAACACGTCGTCCACCACCCGGGTCCTGCAGCCCATTATCGAAAGCTTATAGGGATCGGCGTTCTTGTCCTCCTCGCAGTCGCAAAGGAGGTAAGTCGGTATCATCTTCTTGGTCGTGCAGAGCAAGGACTTCTGAAGAAGGTCGAAATTAGGGTCGCTCGGATATCGATTGATTCCAGCGCCGACCTTGAATACGATGTTCGGCTTGTAGACTAGCTCCCCAGCGTTTGAAAAGCAGTCGATCAGCGTTTCCGACAGAAACCTGGCGAAGGGCGATGTCCCGAGCCCGATGTTGAAGGTGACGTAATAGCTCGTCTGCCCCATCCTCGTGTGGATGTCGTTGCACCAAAGGACCAAAGACCGGATGGATGCCTTGAACAAAGCCTCATGGTCTTTGAAATCGACGCCGAGTTTTTCGAAAATCTCCGCAAAATCCATGTCGAAGTTGGCAAGAGCCATTCCCCCGCTCTGCTCATTCCCCATCTTGGCGAAGAGTTCTTTGAGAAAATCGAAAACGGACACAATCGTCTCTTCGGCAGAGAGATTTTCGAAACGTTTGTACGGAAATGCATTCAGAATGTCGAAGGTAAGGCAGTTGTAAGTCAAACCGTATGCGTCAAGATCGTGAATGTGGATATAGCCTTCCTCGTGCAATCTGGCCCATTCCGGTTTTAATTCTTTAAGCACCTTCGCCTTTTCGGCCTTCTCGCCCTGGTTATAGATTTTTCCGACGTAGCTTTTCCTGTTGGCAGCGTTGTCATTCTTGTTTTGCTTTTTCATTTCGCTTCACCTCCATGAAAACCTGGTTCTCCGAACCGACGAAAGGCTTAATCGTCGTTTTAAGCTTTTTGACGAACGGCCCGTATTTTATGTATTTGAGGTACTTAAGGATTCCGTCCGGGACCTCCGCAATGTCATGTCCCGTGTATAGACATAAATCGAAGTCCTTCAAGCTTTTGAGAAGATCCATGAGACCTTCCTTCTGCATCAGAGGTTCCCCGCCGCTGATGGTCAGTTTCTTATTCTTGCATTTGGCTCTGATTTCCCGAGCGATTTTTTCGACTTCCACTTTCTTTCCCTTGCTGATGTCCCAGGTGCTTCTGTTCTGACAACCTTCGCACCTGATGTCGCATCCTTGGAGGAAAAGGACGGTCCTATATCCGTACCCATCGCATAGGGACGGGTTCTCCATGATGGAGTTAATAAGCAAATAGCTCATAATCGATCCCTCCTTGAACGGACTCCAGCATTTCTTCCTTTAAACAGTCATCGATTTCTTTTTGCTTCTTGATTTTGTAGGCCACGTTTTTGTTTTTTTCCTTCTCCCTCTTTCCCCTTTTTGTGAAGAAAGAAGGTTCGTTTTCAATCCTAGAGGAGAAATCCTCGATGCATCTCTGCTCCTGGGGGTTGACGATATCCGATGTAACAATTGGCTTATTTCTGCCCTTGAGGCGGACGATTACTTTCCCATGTTTCTTTTTCGCGTTCTTGTCGAGCTCCATGCTCTCGATTTCGTTCACCGGGACATAGACCGTCCGGTCGAAGACGGAATCGGACCATCCGATGACGACGAAATGAGTCATGCTCAATGTGCCGAAGGTTTGATGATAACCGCCACTCTTGATTTTCTTGATATAGCTTATAGGCAAAGCAAGCATGGACAAAAGCAGGAGAGCGGCAAAGCCAATGGCGTACATTGCGATGCCTATTCCGAGGATGGCCGTTGGGATAATCGCGATTACCAAAACAGCGAGTAACGAGAAATAGGTGATGACAAAAGCGTAGTCTTTTTTGGTAATGGTGTACTCCTGAATCCGATAGCGGAATGAGTTGTTGACCTTCTCTTTGGTTTCCTCGCTTAGGTTCTTAAGAGCGATGTTAAGCTGACGCCTATCGTTTAGATCTATGTCTTCGTCAAGGAGCGTGTCGAAAGACACTTCGCGTTCCTGCACAAGAAACCTTATAGAATCCAAACTCAGTTCATAATTTCCTTTTTCCCAATCGAAGACGGTTTGTCTAGTGACGCCCACTTTTTTGCCTAGTTCCTCTTGGCTGTAGCCTCTAGCCTTTCTGACAATCTTGATTTTTTCTGAAAGCTTCATCTACTTTCCCTCCTTTCGGGAACATTGTAAACTCCTGTCTGACGTCATCTCCACCAAGTCAGACCCTGAAATCCGTCAGGCGTGACTTTACACGGGTCATGAAACCACCTATTTCAATCGGCGATAACAACAATATCCTTGATTTGTACTAATTGTACCATATTTGGGTGAAAATTTAACGGATTGCTCTATCCACAGAGACTGCATCCGCTCAATTTTTCAGTTTGTGATGAAAGGTGGTTGGCAAAAATAGAAATTGTGTTTTTGAAAAACAGGACTTCTTATTTGGAAATCCTGTTCATCGTAGATTATTTTTGCATCTCTTTCTGATTCAAGACGATGTTACCCATCTCATCGTCCTTTGTCTTGTCGCAGAGGTAGTCGCTAAGTCTTGAGATGGCGGTTTTGTGCTGGGTGTCGTCGAAATGAGCGTAGATGCCTTCCGTCGTCGTTATGGTTGAATGTCCTAGGAACTTCTGGATGTCCCCATCGGCTCTCCAGTATGCCTGAGCATCGTTGCGCAGGTGTAGCGTAAGTCATGTAAACGTATGACTCTAAGATTGTTTTTCTTAAGGAACTCCTTGAACGTCCTGGTCACCCAGTCGACTTTGTACCTTTCCCCATCCTCTCTCACGAAGATATAGCCGTCGTATTCGTAGTTGTACATCCTTCCGAAGGTCCTCTTCCACTCCTCCTGCTTTGCCTTCATGTCAGGCAGTATGTTCTTGATGATGTCCATAGGAGCTCTAAACGATTTCTTCGTCTTGGGGTGTAAACTATTATTTCTGTCCTTTTCCTTTTTCGATTGTTTCGGTTACCATATGCATGATGAGAAGAAGTTTGAACTGAAAATCGATAACGTTCCTTTTGGATCTAACAACTTTCTTTTTTTCAAAACGTAATAAACCACTATCTTCATTGTGAATTCTGACGCTATGCTTTTTCAGAAAAATATTGTTTATTCTCTCAAATAAACCGATGAAAAAAACCTCCTAGCAATAAAGCTAAGAGGTCAAAATTTACGATGGTGGAGGTGACGGGGTTCGAACCCGCGTCCGCAAAAGGCTTTCTAAGAAAGACTACAGTTTAGTTTATTTTTTTCTTGAATCTAGAGTGAATAAACGAAACTTTTTAGATTCGCAGACTTACTATTATTTAGCAACAAGTCAAGTCACGCCTGTTTGCTAAATGATGTTCTCGATAACTGAACTTTCCTAAACATCAGAAGAGGTCATTCAGTAACACTAGCCAAACTCTAGTTGGCTACCTATAGCTTGTAGTTAAAACTAGCAAGCTGCACAAGCTAAATTGCTTGTTGCAGGAATGTGTAAAAAGTTAGATTTTTTGGCACCTATTACCAAGCGATTAAGTCGCAACACTACTGCCGTTAATAGAGTTCCTATCACGTCGAAACCAAAAACACCCCCAGCACTTCAATAATATAATTAAATCTATAATAGTTTTCAATAGCTTAAATTAAAAATTGACATATATTTACTCATATATGTCAATTTCTAAGTATATTATTAATCTAAATTGATTTCCTCAGGCAAATTATATTCTGGATGCTTGCTTGTAATGAGTTTATAACTATCTAAGAAAAACTTATTTTCACAAGTGAGTCTTCTACTTTCCTTATTTTCAATTGACTTTAAAATCTTTTTATAACCATCAACAAGAGTCTTAAGTCTATCTTTGTCTTTAACAACAAATGCCATAATCAAGATAGCTGTTTTATAACCAGATAATCTACTTGGTCTAATACAAGCTGATTTATTTTCACCTTTGAGTGAAAGATATAATTTATCAGCTTCTTCATTATCATTTACTAAAAATCTTAAATAAATCATTTCAAGAGTAGCAAGATATTTATCATTATCTGGTAAATAACCAATATTGTAATTCATTTGTTGAACGTAATTTAATGCTGTTTCTAAATTATCATTATACAAGCTATCTAAGTAATTAAAATATAAAGCTTGTGATTTATAGAAAGATTCATAATTATCAAAGGTAATAACTAATGGATCATTACCATCAATTTCTCTTTTAACATTTATATAATAAGCGTTGTATGCTTTTTTATCATCAGCACTTATAGTTCTAATAATATTATACATATCATTTGGCTCGTCTTGTCTTACAGGGATAAGTTCATATAAAGCTAAAATCAAACCATAAGCTAAAGAATAGATAGCATAATAATGCATTGAACTTGTTTTACTGCTAACAAAATATAAAGCTAAGCAAATGCCCACAAGGATTAAATCACCTAAAAAACCAGTTAAGAAAATAGGAAGAGGTTTACGATCAACTTTTTCATCTTTGGAAATAAATCTCATTGAAGTAGATAAGAAATCATCTAATGTTAATTGGAATTTAATTTTGACTCCACTATCAGTAGAAGTAACTTTTAAGCCAAAGAAATTAATATATAAAAGCTTATATCCAGCAATCATTGCTCCAATTATTTTGAATAGATTATGTAAAATAAAAGCTGCACAAGCTCCAATTATAAGAGACACAAAATAAAATGCATATTGATTTTTTAAAATATTTACATTATTTTCAAATGTATTTTTTTGAACAAAGAAAATAACAATCAAATATCCCAAATAAAGAAACATTGTTAGCCAAGAAGCATTGTAATCTAATAATTTTCTATTAGCATAATTAACTTTCTTGATGTCAATAGTTGAAGTTTCTTTAGTCTCAACTTTATTCGAATCTTCGCTTTCTTTTTTTTCAGTTTCTTCTTCTACTTTATTTTGAATTTCTTCAATTTTATTTTCGTCTACATTTTCTTTATCTTGTAAATTTTCTTCCATATAGAAAGCCTCCAAATTAAATAGCACCCAAATATTATAGCTTATTTATATGTATATTTAAACTTTTAAATATTTATATGCTTTTTTTATATCTTCATCAGTGATTTTTTCGGGAAGAAGTTTAATATCATTTATAATATCTAAACTATTTAGCCAAAAATCAATTTTAGAAATAGTTTTTTCAAATGAATCAGCATTAAAGATAAATTCACCTAATTTTATTGCTTTATCGTATATATCTTTATTACTCTTATTTATCTTAATGAACTCTGTCAATAGTAATGCAATACCTTGTCCATGTGCAAGGGTTGGATATTTACCAGAAAGATAATGTTCAGCAGCATGAATAATAAACTTCTTTGTTTTTCCAAAATCGGTAAAACCATTATGCGAAATAGTTGATAAAATCATAACTGCTCTTCTAGCTTGATAATCATGAGGATTATCTAGAACAGTTTTTGATAAATCAACAATCTGTTTCATGGCAGATAATGCAAGCATATCAGATGGTTCCAATTCATTAGAAAGTGAGAAATATCTTTCAAATGAGTGAGAAAACATATCCACAAGTCCATATGAAGTTTGTTTTGAATTAACACTATATGTTAATGTTGGATCAATTAATGAAAATATTGGATAATTTGTATCAGAATTAAATCCATTTTTAAATCCTGTTTCTCTAGAAGAAATAACACACGAAGATGACATTTCACTTCCAGATGCTGCAATAGTTGGTATAGTACAAACTGGCAACGCATGCAGAGGTAAAACAACATGCTTGTTAAAATCTAATGGGTTACCTGTATAGAAATACAAATTAGCCAAAAGCTTACAAGCATCCATAATTGAACCGCCACCTAAAGCAATAATTAATTCAGGTTTGAGTTTTAAACATTCTTCTTTCATCTTCAAAACGTCTTCAATATCAGGATTTGGTAAAATTCCTGTGTACTCTTTAAATTCAACCTCTTCAGCTTTTAATGATAAAGTAACCTTGTCAACAACTTTATTTTTTAAAGCCGAACTACCATATACCAGGTAAACTGTTTTAAATCCATAATCGTTTTTAATTATCTTGCCAATTAAGTCAACACCATCAGGTCTAAAATAAATTTTTGTAGGATTATAGTAATTAAAATTTGACATTTCTTTGATCATGTTTCACCTCTTTTTGTTGATTTCATTATATCAAAATTCATTCATAAAAAATATTTTTTCACTTTTTTAAAAAAATTTTTAATTTTTAATAATATTTAGTAACTAAATATTATTATTTTTTTTCTAGAAAAAAAGCCCTTGATTTTTGTCTCAAAATTGTTTTAAATTTATGTAGTCATCGAGGAGCAGAACGGAAATGTACCTAACACAGAAAATCAGAGTCTACCCCACAAAACAAACTAAAGAAACATTAGACACCTTCTTTAGGATAACAATATTCATTTACAACAAATGTATTGAATACATGGTTAACAATAATACTGCCATTACAAATGTGCGTGAATTTCTAAATAAAATATCTACTTCACTTATGACTAACAAGAAGAAAGAAATATTTAATTCTTTCTTGCCAACTTGGCAATACAAAGTTGTTAGTAGAGCTATCTGCAACTATAAAAGATGCCACCTTCAAAAAATAACTTGCAGATTAAAAAAATATGATGCCAATATCCAATCCTTCCATATAACCGATGCTTATACAGAAACTATGAGCAAAAGGAATCTATATATACCCGGTATCGGTTATTTGAAGTATAGATATATTAGCAATTTAAAAGGTAAGTGCATTGGTTGCACAATCAAAAAGGTTGCTAACAGTATCTACTACGTCATTATCAATTTGAAAGTTGATGAGTCCAGTTTAAAGAGATATCCTAAAACTGGAAAAATGGTTGGTTTGGATGTTGGTCTTAAAGACTTAGTTACTACCTCTAATGGTGAGAAATACAGTGTATCTAAAGCTTATCTTACAAATTTAGTCAGAGCAAAACGGATTCAAAAAAGATTAGCTAAAATGAAACCAGGAGGTAGTAATTATCTAAAATTGCGGCAAAAGTTGCAACTTCTCTTTTGGAAAATTGAAAATCAAAAGGAAAATTATCAACATGCCATTTCATTAAATCTTATCAGAAAGTATGATTATATCTTTACTGAAGATTTTATAACTAAAGAGCTCATGTCTAAGCCAGGTAATAAAATAAATTACACCAATGCAGCAATAAGCTCATTTCTTCATAAGGTATCATATAAGAGCATTATTTATGATAAGACTACCCACAAAATTGATCGTTATTTCCCAAGCAGCCAGATATGCAGTAATTGCGGCAGAAGAGACCATAGTTTAAAAAACACGAGCATTAGGAACTGGAGATGTAAATACTGTCAAATGGAGCATGACAGGGATGTTAACGCTGCTAAAAACATCTTGGAAAAAGGAATTTCTGAATATAAACTATGGTTTCTTCTTAAAAAGAAAAAAAAATAACTAGCTAATTAATTCTACAGCATAATAAACAACAAATAGGGAGGTTTAACCCCGAATTTAAGCCTGTGAAGACAAACCCCATGTCTATGAAGCAGGAAGCTTAATCTAAAAAGCTCTACTAGAAAACTAGTAGAGCTTAGTAGTTAATGCATTAAGAGTTTTAGGTTAGTATTGATACTTACCTTTTGCACGAATAGTTGCTTGTGCAGCAGCTAATCTTGCACCTGGAACTCTAAATGGTGAACAAGAGACATAATCGCACCCATAAGAGTGGAATAAAGCTATAGATTCTGGATCACCACCAGCTTCTCCGCAAATACCACAATGTAAATCTTTATTGACTTCTTTGCCTTCTTTAACAGATAAAGCTATAAGTCTACCTACACCATCATTATCTAAGGTCTTAAATGGATCAAACTCCAAAAGATTATTATCTAAGTATTGATTGATGAAGGTTGAATAATCGTTTCTAGAGAAACCAAATGTGAATTGTGTCAAATCATTTGTACCATATGAGAAGTAAGCGGCTTCTTTACCAATTTCATTTGCAGTTAAAGCTGATCTTGGAGTTTCAATCATTGTACCAACGATATATTTTAAATGCTTATCATATTCGCTTTCAGCAATTAATTTATCAGCTGTTTGCGAAACTAAATCTTTAACAAATTTAAATTCTTTATTTCCGATAACTTGTGGAACCATCATAGAAGCAGTAATTTTTACTTTCTTGCCTGTCTTCTTTGATAATTCTTCTTCAGCATGTAAAGCTGCTTTAATAATAGCAGTAGCTTGCATTACACCAATTTCAGGATAGACAACATCGAGTCTACAACCACGTAAACCCATCATTGGATTTGTCATATGAAGTTCGCTGATACGATGTTTTACTTGTTCAACTGTTTTCTTAGTTTTCTTTGCTAAATCCTGAATATCTTCTTCTTTAATTGGTAAATATTCATCAAGAGGTGGATCTAATAATCTAACGTTGATATTAACGCCACCTAAAGCTAAATACATTTGATAGAAATCATCTTCTTGGAAAGCTTCAAGCTTGTCTAAATATTTCTTTCTTTCTTCAACAGAAGTAGATAATATCATTTGTTGCATCAAAATGAGTCTATCTTTACCTCTAAACATATGTTCAGTACGGCATAAGCCAATAGCCTTTGCACCAAATCTAACGGCATTTGTTGCTTCTTCTGGTGTATCAGCATTAGCTAAAACATTCATATCTGAATATTTATCGGCCCATTTAAGAACTTTTTCAAAATTACCTGTAACTGATGGCTCTTCAGTTTCAATACCTGTTGAATAAATTTCACCAGTTGTACCATTGATTGAAATTACATCGCCTGCTTTGAATTCTTTACCGCCTAATTTCATGGTTCCTTTTTCTTCATTGATTACAGCTTCGCCACAACCAGTAATACAGGTTTTACCTATTTGTCTTGCAACAACAGCAGCATGAGAGGTCATACCACCACGAGCAGTTAAAATACCATTACAGGCGACCATACCACCTAAATCTTCAGGTGATGTTTCAGCTCTAACAAGAATCATTTTAATATTTTTATTCTTAGCGAGTTTCTTTTGAGCTTCTTCAGCAGTGAAAACAATTTCACCAACAGCAGCACCTGGAGATGCTGGATTACCATGTCCAATAACTTTAGCTTTTTTGAGTTCTTTTTCAACAAATGTTGGATGCAATAATTGATCTAATGAACGTGGATCTACTCTAAGTAATGCTTCTTCTTCAGTAATTAGTTTTTCTTTAACCATATCAGTTGCAATCTTTAAGGCAGCAAGACCAGTTCTTTTACCATTTCTAGTTTGTAAGAAGTATAAAACACCATCTTCAACCGTAAATTCAAAGTCTTGTAAATCTTTATAATGCTTTTCAAGTTTTTCAGCTGAATCAACTAATTGTTTATAAATTTTTGGCTGTTGTTTCTTTAAAGCATCAATATGAAGTGGAGTTCGAATACCAGCAACAACGTCTTCACCTTGTGCATTAATTAAATATTCTGCAAATATTTCTTTAACACCATCAGTTGGATGTCTTGTAAATCCGACACCAGTACCTGAATTTTCGCCCATATTACCGAAAGCCATTGATTGAACATTAACAGCAGTTCCCCATGAATATGGAATATTATTCATTTTTCTGTATAAATTAGCTCTCTCATTATCCCATGAATGGAAGATTGCTTTGACAGCAATTAATAATTGTTCTTCTGGATCGCTTGGGAATTCTTCATTGAATTTAGATTTATAGAATGTTTTGTATTTCTTAACTAATTTTTTTAATTCATCAGTTGGAACTTCGAAATCATTTTTAATACCATGTTTTGCTTTAACTTCTTCAAGCATCTTATCCATTTCAGTTCTTGGATAACCTCTAGCTATGTTTGTGAACATTAAGATAAATCTTCTATAGCAATCATAAGCAAATCTTTCATTCTTACTTTTGTTTGCTAATGCCTCAACAGTTTCATCATTTAAACCTAAATTTAAAATAGTATCCATCATACCTGGCATTGAAACTCTTGCACCAGATCTAACCGAAACAAGTAAAGGATTTGGTCCCTTACCAAAAGTTTTACCTGTTCTTTCTTGTAAATCTTTAATAGCTTGCTTAATTTGTTTAACTAAAACATCAGGAATCTTTCTACCTGAGTCATAATATAAGGTGCAAGCTTCAGTTGTGACTGTAAAACCATCTGGAATTCTAATTCCAATGTGTGCCATTTCAGCAAGACCAGCACCTTTTCCGCCAAGTAAAGCCTTACCTAAACCATAACCATCTTTGAACGCATAAACATACTGCCCTGCTTTGGGTTTGTTAACAGTTTTCTTTGCAGCGACCTTTTTAATAGAATTTTTAGCACTTTTAACAGCACTTTTAACAGTTTTTGTAATTTTTGTAGCCATTATTTTTCTCCTTCACTATAATTTTTACACAACAAAAAATATACATGTTGATTTTCCTAAAAAAAATGGATTACTACATACGTAACCCATGCAAACTTATCACTAGTTTGCGAGAAGCAAATGCCCTGTGATAATGACACAAAGCAAATCAATCCAACCTGCAATAACAGGAATGAATAATCCAAAGATAACACCAAGGATATTAGCTACAGTTGGTTTTTGTGCAACTGCAGAGATTCTGACAACAACTTCAGTAATCCAGTTAAGACCTGGGACTAATAATAAAACTAGTTTCAACCATAATGGTTGTGAATTGAACCATTTCATTTGTTATACCTCCATAATTGTTTAAAATTATAACACAAAATTTTATTAATTAAAGTCTTACAAAATAATTTATTAGCAATTACGCATACTAATTTTATTAATAGATTGTATTTCAGCATATTTTTT
>ERZ808240.4291-NODE-4291-length-12769-cov-3.354648_pt1 | contig 12769 bp, 9 predicted proteins | sample MGYA00521084_ERZ808240 | MGnify/ENA primary metagenome ERZ808240 (study PRJEB31516, sample SAMN03275571) | gut metagenome | biome: mammalia-associated habitat; material: feces | host: Papio cynocephalus | place: Kenya | collected 2012-08-06 ... | reverse complement strand
AATGAGAGCGTGCAGAAGCGCACATATCATCACTGGACTTCCAGATGCATACGGACGCGGACGTATTATCGGTGACTACAGAAGACCGGCACTTTACGGTGTAGACCGTCTGATCGAGGATAAAAAAGAGCAGTTAAACAACACGCGGACCATCATGTACTCAGATGTGATCCGTGAGCGGGAAGAGTTATCGGAGCAGATCCGCGCTCTGGAAATGTTAAAGAAACTGGCAGAAATTTACGGTTGTGATATTTCAAAACCTGCAAATAATGTATTAGAGGCAACACAGGCTGTCTATTTTGCATATCTTGCAGCCGTAAAAGAGCAGAACGGTGCGGCAATGTCCTTAGGACGTACCTCCACTTTCTTAGATATTTATGCAGAGCGTGATCTTGCAGAGGGAACATTTACCGAAAAAGAGATTCAGGAGATCATCGACCAGTTTGTGATGAAACTGCGTCTTGTAAAATTTGCTCGTACACCGGAATACAACACGATTTTTGCAGGTGATCCTACCTGGGTGACGGAGTCCATCGGTGGAATTGGCGTGGATGGAAGACATATGGTAACAAAAATGTCTTACCGTTATCTGAACACCTTAAATAATATCGGAGCGGCACCGGAACCAAACATGACCGTACTCTGGTCTGTAAAATTGCCGGAAAACTTCAAAAAATTCTGTGCCGAGACATCCATCAAACACTCTGCAATCCAGTATGAGAATGATGATATTATGCGTGTGGTTCACGGTGATGACTATGGAATCGCATGCTGTGTATCTTCTATGAGGATCGGTAAGGAAATGCAGTTCTTTGGCGCAAGAGCAAACCTTGCAAAATGCCTGCTTTACGCGATCAACGGCGGTGTCGATGAGATGACAGGAAAACAGGTTGGACCGAAATACCGTCCGATTACATCCGAATACTTAGACTATAATGAAGTATGGGATAAGTACAAAGACATGATGAAATGGTTAGCAGGTGTGTACGTGAACGCATTAAACATTATCCATTACATGCATGATAAATACTGCTACGAAAAATTGGAGATGGCATTACATGACAAAAATGTGAGAAGATGGTTTGCAACCGGTATTGCAGGATTTTCTGTGGTGGCAGATTCTCTTTCTGCGATCAAATATGCGAAAGTAAAGCCAATCCGTGATGAGAATGGTGTGACTGTCGACTTTGAGATTGAGGGGGATTTCCCGAAATACGGAAATGATGACGACCGTGTTGACGAGATTGCAAAACAGGTGCTCCACACCTTTATCGGATATGTAAAAGGAAATCACACTTACCGTGGCGGTATCCAGACAACATCGATTTTGACCATTACATCCAATGTTTCCTATGGTAAAAATACAGGAGCCACACCGGATGGAAGAAAGAAAGGTGTTGCATTTGCTCCGGGTGCAAACCCAATGCATGGACGTGATACCCATGGTGCAGTTGCGTCGCTGGCGTCTGTAGCAAAAATTCCATTTATGGATTCACAGGATGGTATTTCCAATACATTTACCATTGTGCCGGATGCACTCGGAAAAGACGAGGATGGACAGAAAAACAATCTTGTTGCAATGTTAGACGGTTATACTGCCCAGGGTGGACATCACTTAAATGTAAACGTTTTAAACCGTGATACGTTATTGGATGCACAGAAACATCCGGAACTGTATCCACAGCTCACCATCCGTGTATCTGGATATGCGGTCAATTTTATCAAGCTGACAAAAGAGCAGCAGGACGAAGTGATTGCACGTACCTTCCACGAGCGGATGTAATTCACCAGCTCGCCCGTCACACAGATGTGGTTTTGCGAATGGCGCGGCGAGCGATAGGAATCAGAAAAGGAGAACAACATGGGGAAAATTCATTCGTTAGAAACATTTGGCACGGTAGATGGCCCGGGCGTACGGTTTGTTGTATTTTTTCAGGGCTGTCCAATGCGCTGCCAGTATTGCCACAATCCAGACACGTGGAAGATAGAGGATGGGGAAGAAATGTCGGCGGACGAGATCATAGACCGTTTCGAGCGCAACCGTTCTTTCTATCAGACCGGTGGGATTACAGCAACGGGTGGGGAACCCATGCTACAGATTGATTTTCTGACGGAGCTTTTTACGAAAGCAAAGGCAAAAGGCATTCATACATGTCTGGATACATCCGGAATTATGTTTCCAGAGAAACATATAGAATCAGAACCGACCAGCGCGAAAGAGAGCAAGCTGGCAGGAAAAAGTGAAAATATGGAGCCAGACAGGATGGAAAAGATAGAACAGCTCATGTCAGTGACTGACCTCGTTATGCTTGATATTAAGCATATCAACGATGAGGAACATCAGAAACTCACCGGGCAGTCGAACAGCAACATTCTTGCGTTTGCAAAGTATCTTGATTCAATCCGAAAGCCGGTCTGGATTCGTCATGTAGTCGTACCGGGGATTACATTTGATGAAAAAGAGCTGACGGAACTTGGAATGTTTTTAAAGACACTGCACAACGTGGAAAAGCTGGAAGCCCTGCCGTATCATTCGATGGGAAAAGTTAAGTACGACAATCTCGGCATGGATTATGTTTTAAAAGATACACCTCAGCTTACCAAAGCAGAAGCAAAGGAAGCGGAAAATATCATCCGGGCAGCGATGAAATAACAATCTACTTCGCATATAAGCAGGCATTGTATGTACAAAAATTAAAAAAAACAAAAAAAATAACGGCGCAAAATTAATACACAGAATTTACAAAAACTGTACAAAAATATATTGAAAAAACTTAATGCTAATGCTATAATGCGTATGTAAATTAAAGAAAATGAATGACAATTATTGTATGAGAGCGGAGACACAATAATCTTTTATAAGATTTTGTGTCTTTTTTTTACAATTATTTGCTTGCATGAACATAAATGTATTGATGTTTTTATATTTGAAAAAGGGGGGGAAAAAGAAAACTGTTTCGTGAAGCAAACGTCATTCGCCAGATGTAAAGGAGATTGTGTTATGGGAAAAAAATTAACAGCAAAAACGTGGTTAGTCATATCATTGATTTTGTGCTTTGTCAGTATGGCAGTATCTTCTGTCATACAAAGTTCTGGTGGAAGGGTAAAAGTATCTGAACTACGCCTTGTGGATTCAACAGGTCATGAAGTAAGTGCGCTGTTATATAAACCAAAGTCTGCAACGGAAGAAAATAAGTCGCCGGCTATTGTTACTGTTGAAGGGTGGTTTAATAATAAGGAAATGCAGGATTTATATTCTATAGAATATGCGCGTCGGGGATATACTGTTATTGCGGTAGATATGCATGGACATGGAGATACAGAAATTACTGCGGCAGATGAAGTTTATTCATCTGCAGTTGGAATTGACGCAGCAGTGGCACTTGCTGCTTCATTGCCATATGTAGATAAAGACAAGATTGGAATTACAGGACATTCAAGTGGTGGAGCTGCCTGTGACATGGAAATTGCAATTGATAATGAGAGGGAAAATCCAATTGTATCAGCTGTTCTATTTCAGGCATCTACATGGTGTGATGACACAGGTGTAGATCATAGTGCAGATTTTGGAACAAGAAATGTAGGAATTATTGCAGATAAATATGATGAATTCTTTTTTTGGACAACAGATGAAAATGGAAATGAAGCTGTACCGAGAGTATTTCTGACGACCCCGGATGCAAAGAATTTTGTAAATTTCAATAATGGATCAGTTGGAATGTCTGATGTTGAGTCTGGAAAGTATTATGAAAAAGATGGGGCATTCAGAGTTATTTATCAAGTAGGTGGAACACATCCATGGGTACATTTTTCGAAAACAAGTGTAGAGCATGGTATTGATTTTTTTGAAAAATCATTTGGAGCACCTCATGAAATAATTGCGTCAAATCAGGTATGGCAGGCAAAACAATTTTTTAATGTTTTGGGGCTTGTTGGTATTATGATGTTTGTTGTTGCATTTGTATTAACACTTGTTGAAAATACAGCATATTTTGGATGTCTTAAGGCATCTACAGATGTCAAGCCGGTTGTTATAACTGAGCCGAGACAGAAAAACTGGTTTTGGATTTCTATGGTTGCAGGGGCATTGTTTTCAGCATTAAGTTACCGCTTGATGATCATTACCATATATTCAAAGGCAAATCCTGTGTGGCCTGCAGCAGGCCCGTTACTGTCAGGTGTATGGAGTGTTTTAAACGGGCTATTCCTAGGGGCAGTCATACTTATTTCAAATAAGATTGCAGGAAACAACCGGATAAATGCAAAAGCAGCAGGAATTACGATGGAAAAGGGTAAATTGGTAAAAACAATCTATCTTTCAATTTTAACAGTAACGCTGGCTTTTGGAATTTTATTCTTTGCAGATTATTTCTTTAAGACAGATTTCAGATTGTGGGTATTAACACTAAAAGCATTTGATGCCGATAAAGTGCTGATTGGATTGAGATATATTCCATTATTTATGTTTTATTACATTATGCTGTCGATAGTTTCCTGTTGTTATAACCGTAATACAATTTGTGGCAGGGGAAACACGGTTGTAACGGCTTTGTTCAACATTGCTGGACCTGTTTTATATTGGCTTGTTCAATATATACCATTCTTTGTGACAGGTGCATTGACCTGGTATAAAACCGAGGGAGACAGAATCGGAGGTATCTGGTTATATCCTATGATAGTATTTTTATTTGTTAACCCGATTTTGGACAGAATCATATATAAGAAAACAAAAAATCCATATATAATGCCAATTATCAGTGCAATCATCATCACCATGATGTGTATTGCCAATACAACTATTATTCTTGGTGGTGCACCAGTGGTAGCAAATAATTATTAGTGAATAAAAAGGGACAGTGAAAAAAGGATAGTTCTTAAAAAAGCAGAATCAAGGGTTTATAGTAACCCCAAGGTCCTGCTTTCTGTTTATAATTAACTTGCAATGAAAATTAATAATATAGTCTTTTCTAACCCAAAACAGACAGTTTTACCAATGCAAGTTCAAGATTATCTGTACATCTGTGATCAAGTATGTAGCAAGACGGATAAAAAATGTACCGCCGGGGTTAAGGCACCTTCGGTATCATGAAAAACGATCTCTGATACAAAATAATTGTATCATTTTCATCCAGAGCGTCTGTTGACTGGCTGCTTAAAAAACTCCACGAAACATCATGATAGGTGATATCAGGATTGTTGGTCAGAACCTCATAGTATCTGTCACAGACAGCATTCAAATTCCATTATAAATCCACTGATTTTCACTATTTCCACCAGACTACAATGCAAAAATAATGTAGCTTGACAACCTATTTTCCTGCGCTTATACTGCTAACGTATGCTTATTATGGAATGATTCCGCCCATTACACTGTGACGGAATCATGGTTTTTTATAGAAAGAGGACATCAGATGGAGAAAAAAGCGGTCATTGAATTTGACCATTTCAGTTTCCAGTATTTCAGTCAGGCGGCACCGACACTCTATGACGTGGATCTCACGATCTATGAGGGCGAAAAAGTGCTGATCGTAGGACCGAGCGGCAGCGGAAAAAGCACCATGGGACATTGTATCAATGGTCTGATCCCGAATTCCTATAAGGGAGAAATGCAGGGAAGTATCCGTATTTCCGGGAAAAAGACAACCGATATGAGTATCTTTGAACTCTCAAAAAAAGTAGGAACGGTATTGCAGGATTCCGATGGACAGTTTGTAGGATTGTCTGTGGGGGAAGATATTGCATTTGCGTTGGAAAATGACTGCATGGAACAGCAGCAGATGAAAGAGACTGTTCAGAAAGTTGCAGACATGGTTGACATGGGAAAGCTGTTGAAGTCATCCCCTTATGAGCTGTCCGGCGGCCAGAAGCAGCGTGTTGCGTTTGCAGGCGTTATGGTGGACGATGTGGATGTGCTGCTGTTTGATGAACCGCTTGCCAATTTAGACCCGGCAACCGGTAAAACAGCAATTGATTTAATTGACAGAATCCAGAAAGAATACAATAAAACAGTGGTCATCATCGAGCACCGTCTCGAAGATGTGCTTTACCGTCATGTCGACCGTATTGTGGTGGTGGCAGAGGGCAGGATCGTCTCCGACTGTACGCCGGACGAGCTGATGGCAACCGGAAAACTTACTGAACTTGGAATCCGGGAGCCACTTTATGTCACAGCGATGAAGTATGCCGGAGTGGAACTGACACCGGAAATGCACGCCGGACAGATCTCAACGCTCGAACTGACGGAGGATGTCAAAGAGAAAGTGCAAAACTGGAATCAGGCGCAGGCAACAAAAGAAAAGGAAGAGCGCAGGGAAATTTTAAGCGCGAAGAATCTGAGTTTTCAATATAATAAGAGAAGAAAGATTTTAAAGAATATTAATTTTTCCATAAAAGAAGGGGAAATGGTCAGCATCGTCGGTACGAACGGAGCCGGAAAAAGTACCCTTGCGAAAGTGATCTGTGGCTTTGTAAAAGAGGACGAGGGTGATATTTTATTTGAGGGAAAGTCGTTAAAAGGACAGACCATCAAAGAGCGTTCCGAGTATATCAGTTATGTCATGCAGAATCCAAACCAGATGATCTGCAAACCGATGATTTACGATGAAGTGGCACTTGGACTCCGCATCCGCGGTGTTACGGAGGATGAAATCAAAGAGAGAGTGGAGCAGGCGTTGAAAGTCTGCGGTCTTTATAAGTTCCGCAAATGGCCAATCTCAGCCTTAAGTTTCGGACAGAAAAAACGTGTGACGATCGCTTCCATGCTTGTCATGAACCCGAAAGTGCTGATCCTTGACGAGCCGACCGCAGGTCAGGATTACAGGCATTACACCGAGATCATGGAATTTTTGAAAGAGTTAAACCGTCAGGGTGTGACGATCATCATGATCACGCATGACATGCATTTAATGTTGGAATACACACCACACGCGATCGTCATAAGTGATGGGGAAAAAATCGGTGACAGCACAGCGGTCGACATTCTGACCAATCCTCAGATCGCCGAGCGTGCAAGCTTGAAGCTTACGAGTCTGTATGAGTTTGCACTGGCAGTCGGAATTGAAAATCCGGGACAGTTTGTACAGCATTTTATTGACTACGAGAGGGAGGTGTACCGGAATGAAAACGAAGCTGTTTGATTATGTGGAACGTGACAATTTTGTATACAATCTCTCCGGTGTCACCAAACTGCTCTGCTTTTTGTTTTTCACATTTGCAGCGATGTACTCTTATGATATCCGTATAGAGATACTTATTATGGTGTTTTCATTTGTTATTTTAAAAATGTCAGAGATTCGTTTCTCACAGATTAAGACTATGCTTTACTATGTGCTGATATTTCTTGTGCTGAACTTTCTGCTGACCTATCTGTTTTCGCCACAGTACGGAACAGAAGTGTATGGAACCTACCATGAGCTCTTTAAAATTGCAGGGCGCTACACGATAAGCGAGGAACAGCTTTTGTATCAGATGACGAAGCTGATCAAATATTGCTCTGCAATTCCGTTTGGTATTATTTTTATTCTGTCAACCAACCCAAGTGAGTTTGCCTCTGCAATTAATGGAATGAAAGTGAGTTATAAGGCGGCGTATGCAGTTTCGCTGACGTTGCGCTATTTCCCGGATATGGTGAGGGAATACAATGATATTTCGCTCGCACAGCAGAGCAGGGGACTGGATTTATCGAAAAAAGAAAAGTTGTCTGTGCGTATCAAAAATACCGTCAATATCTGTGTGCCATTAATCTTTTCGACACTGACAAGAATTGACACGATCACCAATGCGATGGAACTCCGTGGTTTCGGAAAGAATAAAAAGCGTACCTGGTATGCGAAAAAGAAACTCACAGGCTCCGATTATGCATGCATGGTGCTTGCAGCAGTCGTATTTTTCGGCGTGATCATATTCAGTCAGTTACATAATCATGGACGGTTCTGGAATCCGTTTGTGTATGGAATGTAAAAAAGGATTGCGGCAGGGGACACAATACGCTATAATTCGTCTTGTCTGAAGGAAAAATTTGCAGCTGGAGGCTGGCGAATGTGTTTTTTCAGACAAATACACAATAAGGAGAAATTGTTATGAAGAAATTATTTGAGTTTAAGACCAAAACACTGGTCGCAACAGGTTTAGGCGCAGCGTTATTTACACTGATGTTTATGTTCATCAAGATCCCGACCGGATTCCCTGACACAAACATCCAGACTGCTTACGGTGTAGGTGCATTTTTTGCAGCATTATTCGGACCAATCGCAGGATTTTTAATCGCATTTATCGGCCATGCACTCTCTGACGCAGTACAGTATGGATCTCCATGGTGGAGTTGGGTAATTGCATCCGGACTTTCCTGTTTTCTGATCGGTTTATGCTATCCGAAGATGAAAGTAGAGGAAGGAATTTTTGGTGTAAAAGATGTCGTTCGTTTTAATGTATACCAGATCATTGCAAATGTGATCGCATGGATCGTGGTTGCTCCGGTTTTAGATATCGTGATCTACAGCCAGCCGGCAAACTACGTGTTTACGCAGGGTGTGATCGCCATGATCACCAATGCAATCTCAGCAGGTGTGATCGGCAGTTTACTGCTTTTGGTTTACAGCAAGACACGTTCGAAAAAAGGAAGCCTTTCTCAGGAAGACTAAGTTTTATGCAAAACATTTTTTGGAAAAGTATTTACAGATTTCTGTTTTTGCGATTTAATAAGAAGTAGGTATATAGTTCAAAAGAAGAAAGGATGAAACGATATGAAAATCAAGAATATCAAAGATGTTGATGGATTTTTTAAAGTAATTGATTCCTGTGCTGGAAAAGTAGAATTGATCACAGGTGAGGGAGACAGATTAAACCTCAAATCAAAACTTTGTCAGTATGTTTCTCTGACAAGCTTATTAAACTCTGATGTAGAGATCCCAGAACTTGAAATTGTAGCTTACGAGCCGGAAGATACAGAGAGAATCATTAAGTTCTTAATGACAAACTAAGTACATTGTCAGTTGATTTTTGTACGCTGTACTAGACAGTAAAAAGCTGATCGTTGAAAAAGCGGTCAGCTTTTTTGTGCTTTAATAAAAGAAGATGCTTTTGTGTCATGTTTTTGTTTTCTTCTCTTTACACTATGCTTTGATGGTTGCAATTCACAGCATGAAATAGTACAATAAATCGTCTTAAAAATGGAATAATAATGTTAGTATATAGCGAAAGGAATTAAGATGTCTAAAATAGAGTTTCACGAAATTACATTAGATGATAAAACATGGATGGATGCCAGATTTCAGGAAGATGACAGAAATGCATGCGAGTACACATTTGCCAATAATTTTGTCTGGCGGAAAGTGTATCATGTTGAAGTTGCAGAAAAATATGGGTGTGCGATCATTCGTTTTGAGGAGGAAGGAGTGGTGATGTATTCCTATCCGATCGGGGCAGGTGACCGCAGGAAAGTGATCGATGAGCTGATGGAAATCTGCAGGGAGGAAGAACGTCCGCTCATTATGAGCCCGTTGAGCGAAGCAGACAGGGAGCAGATGCTTACATGGTATCCGGAACAGTTTTTGATCCAGGGAGACCGGAGTGATTATGATTACATTTATTCCAGAGAAAAATTGGCAACACTCGCGGGAAAAAAGATGCATGGCAAGAGAAATCATATTGCGAGATTTAAGGATGATGATGACTGGTGCTATGAGGAATTGAATGATTCTAATATAGAGGAATGCCGTAACATGACCTATACATGGATCAAAATGCGGGCAGAGAAATGGAATGAAGAGATGGAACTTGAGATGTCGGTGCTTCATGAAGCATTTGACCATAGAAAAGAACTTGGACTTGTCGGTGGGATTATCCGGAAAGCGGGACAGATTGTTGCATTTTCTATCGGGGAACCGTTAAACAGTGATACTTATGTTGTACACTTTGAAAAAGCATTTCCGGATATGCAGGGTGCGTATCCGATGATCAACCAGCAGTTTGTGTTACATGCGTGTGAAGATTATACTTATGTAAACCGTGAGGAGGATACGGGGGATCTGGGACTGCGAAAGGCTAAGATGTCCTATTATCCGGAAATTCTGCTGAAAAAATATGTGGCGATTTCAAGTGATGTCATTTTTGCGGATAAGGAAAGAAACAGAGAAGAAATTCACAAAATATGGGAGACCTGTTTTGGTGACGAGGCGGAACTGGTGGATTTTTACATGGACAAACGGATGACAGAGGATAATATGCTGCTTATCTGTCAGGATGGACATGCGGTTTCCATGGCAAGCTTTTTAGATATTAATGTCAGAGATGGCGAGGAGTGGAAGCCGGCCAAATATGTTTATGCAGTGGCGACCCTTCCGGAATACCGTGGCAGAGGTTATGCAGAGAAGATTTTAAAGAAGGCAGAAAAAATTTTTAATATGCCATTGGTATTAGTCCCGGCAGAAAAAGAGCTTGTGGATTATTACCGGAAAATCGGTTTTACAGAGGCATATCCATCACAGCGGCTACTGGAAAAACAGGATGTGCCAGAACTTTTTGCAGCGGAATTAAACTGTTATTCTGTGGAAGAGATCACAGCAGCGGAATATAAAAAAATCCGGGAGCAGAAACGGATGAGAAATGGGTTTATTGCATGGGATGAAGCGGCAATCCGGTTTGCGATGGATTTTAACTGTTTTTGTGGCGGAAGAACGGTGAAGGTAGTGTGGAGTGATGATATTTCCAGGGACGAGAGTGCAGAGGACGCTGATATTTTAATGTACTGTCCGGAGAATGAGAACCTGCATGTTATCGAAACGACACTGAGCGAAGAACAGCTTGAGGAACTTTTGCCGGAACTTATGGCACAGACCAAAACAGCGCGCCTGGTGTATGACAGAGAGGGAATTATGGTGCTTTCTTCCGATGACAAAGAAAGACAGGAAAGACTGCTTGCGGATGGGTATTTTGCGCTGTCTCTGGCGTAAAGTCTGTTCTGAGATTATAAAATTTTCAGAAATTATATAAAATATATAAAAAGTTTTCGGTTTAAGACAAAAATATGTTGATAATGTATAAAAATATGCTATAATAAAATCATGATATAAATAAGCATTCAAAAAGCCATTTCACATAGCATGGAATTGAATTTTTATATCAAATAAGCGACAAAGGGGTTGGACATCATGAGAATTAAGATTACAGGAAGAAACATTGAATTGACAGAAGGACTGAAAGCCGCAGTGGAGGACAAGCTGAACAAGCTTGAGAAGTATTTTACTCCAGACACAGAAGTGAATGTAACATTGAGCGTAGAGAAGGAACGCCAGAAAGTCGAAGTTACGATTCCAATGAAAGGAAGTTATATCCGTTCCGAACAGGTAAGTAATGATATGTATGTATCCATTGACCTGGTAGAGGAAGTCATTGAACGTCAGCTTAAAAAGTATAGAACAAAACTTGTAACAAAACAGCAGAACGCTGCAGCAGTTTTCAAACAGGATTTCCTGGATGAGAAGTCAGAGGATGATGAAGAGATTAAGATCATCAGAACCAAGAAGTTTGATATGAAACCAATGTATCCGGAAGATGCTTGTGTAGAGATGGAATTATTAGGACATGATTTCTATGTATTCATCAACGCAGAGACTGAGGATGTCAATGTTGTTTATAAGAGAAAAGGCAATACTTACGGATTGATTGAGCCGGAATATTAAAAGTGATATCAGAGGAGAGCGCAAAGCTCTCCTCTTTTTAGGCTCAGCATGAAATTACTGCAAAATGCTGATACACGAGCCGGATATGCTGCACAGTTTTTCTGTAAAAACAAGAAAACGTACGGAAAAAGCGAATTGTACTGCAGATATCAATAGCGTATAATGAAATTACTTCGTGTGTAGTAGCTTTGAGAGAAATGGAGAAAAAACTTTTTGATATTTTAAGAATTGTACAGAAAAATCCGGTATTCGGAAAAACGTTAATGTGCGGCGATATGTTAGATGAAGAGCGTATGGGAATCTTATATGAGATTCTCTATGCAATCGACAGAGAGGAGTTTACGGATACCAGAAATGACATCTTTCAGTATGGGAGTCTGATCGGAAAAAAAGACTTACTGGCAAGACAGATTTTTTTGTGTTTATTGATTCTCTTAGATGAGCAGGAACAGATAATCGGGAAATGATTTGCAGATCGTAATGAAAAAAGATTTTTTACAAAAGAGTTCTGTGTATGACACAGAATTGCCGTGTGGGTTTTAAATGGAAAAAGAGTCTGTAGTTCGGCTCAGAATAACGACGGGAGGAGAAAGTATTACTACACAAGGGGGAAGGTATTTTAGAATGGTCTTATCGGATGCTTCGGTGAGACTGTTCTTTTTTTATGGCGGTTTATTGTTCTAAAAAAGTGCTGTGGATAAAAGAAAAATGGGCACTTTTTATCTTGTCACGAGTTAGAAAAAGGGTTACTATAATAAAGATTTGATAAGCAGACATATAATGTTAAAAAGTTGGAGCAAAATCCAAAATAAAGTCAGAATAGAGGAGATTACACCATGAATATTGTTGTTTTAGCAGGTGGTTTAAGTACAGAGAGAGATGTGTCTTTCAAGACTGGAGATATGGTATCCAAAGCACTTCGAGAGAATGGACATAACGTTATTTTACTTGATGTTTTTATGGGCTACAGTGACAAAGAGGAAGATTTAACCGGAATTTTTGACCGCACGGAGGAAGTCAGCGTGCAGGTAAAAGATATCCCGGAGATAGCACCGGATCTTGCAAAGGTAAAGGCATCAAGAAAAGATCAG
>ERZ808240.4290-NODE-4290-length-12773-cov-3.330712_pt1 | contig 12773 bp, 14 predicted proteins | sample MGYA00521084_ERZ808240 | MGnify/ENA primary metagenome ERZ808240 (study PRJEB31516, sample SAMN03275571) | gut metagenome | biome: mammalia-associated habitat; material: feces | host: Papio cynocephalus | place: Kenya | collected 2012-08-06 ... | reverse complement strand
TGGGAACATGGATTTTTATCAGAGGGCAGGAAAAGAAAAAATATTTTGCAGTGCGGCTTATGACAGGCTATGCGGTCATTTATCTCGTGTGCCAGGGAACGGGCATTTTGATCAGTAATTATATTTCCGGGTATACAAAATTAGTGGGAACATTAAAATATATTTTTGACTTTTGTATGATCATGCTGTTGTTCTATCATTGTTTCCAGTTGAAGTGGAAAGAAGTTCTGTTTTTTTCAACGAGCGGATATGCACTGCAGAATATTACACACTATATTTATGTGATCATCCGTACTTTTACGTTAGACCGGTATGGTGCCAGTGAAATCTGGAATGACGTGACAGAGTATGCCTGTTTTATCACAATTTATCTGCTGGCATATTATCTGACCAGAAAATCATGTCATATGGAAAACAGCGGGATTGAGAACCGGAGCATTATCATCATTGCACTGATCACGGTCTTTCTTGCAATTGTCTTAAGCAATCAGGTTCCATTGGGGGATCCGGAGTGTCTGATCTACTATCTGTATGATATTTTCAGCCTGCTTGTGGTGTTGTTTTTGCAATATGGACTTGTGGAGAAGAACGAGCTTCAGAAGGAAAAAGGCATGATCGAGCAGATGCTTTCCATGAAAAAAGAGCAGCAGGAGCTGGCACGGGATACCATTGCACTGATCAATCTGAAATGCCACGATCTGAAACATCAGGTGCTCGCATTTGAAAAACACGGTGTGATGGATGAAAAAGCAGTCCGTGAGATCAAAGACACGATCGAGACCTATGATTCTATGATCCGGACCGGAAATGAGGCACTTGATATTATCCTGACGGAAAAAAGCTTAAAGTGTGCGAACAATAAAATTACATTTACACATCTGATTGATGGAAATCTGTTTGATTTTATGGAAGCAGGGGATCTCTATGCTTTCTTTGGCAATATTCTGGACAATGCGATCGAGGCTCTGATGGAGGAACCGGAAAAAGACCGGCACATTTATCTGAAAGCGGTCAGAAAGGGCAATCTGGTCTGTGTCCATGTGGAGAATGACTGTAGTAAAGAACTTTCCTTCGAGGACGGACTGCCGGTGACAACGAAGCAGGAGGAAAAAGGATACCATGGGTTTGGAACAAAGAGTATCCGTTATATTGCAGAAAAATATAATGGATTTACCCAGATGACGTTAAAAGACCACCTGTTTGTATCAGACACCTTTTTTGCAAGTTATTAACGGAAAATGACAGCTTGTGCTATTTTTCAATTTTCTGCAGCAGAAATGCTATATTTGAATTACTTTCCCGGGAACGAAAGATCAAAGTATAGGAGAGAGGATTCATGAAAAGAAAAAAGAAAATTGGAATCGCACTTGGTGTAGTGATTGCAGTGGCATTGATTTTTGCAGTGGTCTTATTTGTGTTAAGCAAAGACCCGGTTTTGAACATGGATGATGTGTACAGCACACTTCATACGGTATTACCGTATTTTATCCCATTTGTATTGGTGGCAGTGGCTGCGTTTATTCTCACATTTGTATTTGAGAAAAAGTCACAGAAATACCGTTTTATGTTTGCGGCACAGAGCTTTGCCGTATCGGCGCTGATTTTTGTAGTGACTATAAATGCCGTTATTTTCGGACCTTTACAGACGGTTATCAGTCTTGCACTTACAACATCCACCGGATTATCGGATGAGACAGCAGAGAATTCCAAAGATGTCAATATTGAGATTGCAGAAGAGGGCACGGTTCTGTTAAAGAATGAAGAGGGTACACTTCCGTTAAGTTCTGATGTCACAAAACTGAACGTTTTCGGCTGGGCATCCACATGCCCTGTATACGGAGGAACCGGTTCCGGTTCTGTCGATACTTCCACAAGCATTGATATTCTCACAGGACTTACCGATGCGGGATATGAGCTGAACACAGAGCTGACAGATTTTTACAGAGAGTATTGTGCAGAACGTCCGGGTGCAGGACAGTGGATCCCGGAAAAAACACTCCCGGAACCATCTGTTGACAAGTATTCTGATGAACTGATCCAGGATGCAAAAGAATTTTCAGATTATGCAGTCGTTGTTCTGGCACGAATCGGCGGTGAGGACTGTGACCTTCCAAAAGATATGTCAGAGGTTACAGACTACAATGGAAATGAAGGCGATTTCACAAGCGGTCAGTCTTATCTGGAATTATCCAAATCAGAAAAAGATATGATCGAGATGGTAAATGAAAATTTTGACCATGTGATCGTTGTTGTAAATGCTGCAAATGCTATGGAATTGGGCTGGGTGAACGAGTATGATTCCATCAAGAGCGTTTTATGGATGGCAGGAGCCGGACAGAACGGATTCGAAGCACTTGGAGAAATTTTAAAAGGGGATGTGAACCCATCTGGAAAGCTTGTCGATACTTACGCTTATGATGTGACAAGCGGACCGTCTTTTGCAAATGTAGGTTCTTTTACCTACGACAATATGGGAGATTATCAGTATGAGGATTCCGTGGTAAATTTTGTAAATTATGTAGAAGGAATTTACGTTGGATACAGATTCTATGAGACATATTATCTGGATGATGAGGAAGGCTATCGCAACGCGGTATTATATCCGTTTGGCTACGGATTAAGCTATACAACCTTCGAACAGCAGATGAGTGAGCTTACGACAGATGCAGATGGCAATATCTCTGTTGATGTAACCGTTACGAATACCGGAGATGTGGCTGGAAAAGATGTTGTGGAACTTTATTATTCTGCACCATACACAGAAGGCGGTATTGAAAAATCAGCGGTAGAACTTGCTGCATTTGAGAAAACAAAACTGTTAGAGCCGGGTGAGAGCGAAACAGTAACAGTTACGTTAAACGAAGAGGATATGGCTTCTTATGATACTTATGGAAAAGGCTGTTATGTATTAGAGCAGGGCGATTACCAGATCAGTTTAAGAACCGATTCCCATACGGTCGTAGATACCAAAACATACAATGTACCAGAGACAATTGTTTACGATGAGAATAATAAGAGAAGTACCGACGAAGTGGCTGCGACCAATGAATTTGCAGATTTTACAGAAGGCAATGTAGAGTATTTAAGCAGAGCAAACCATTTTGAAAATATGGAAAGTGCAACAGCTGCACCGACTGATTTCTCTATGGCAGAGGAGTACCAGAAGACATTCCGCAACAACCGGAATTATGATCTCACACCGGATGAGAATGATGTGATGCCGGTAACCGGAGCAAATAATGATTTGAAATTGCACGATTTACGCGGAAAAGATTATGACGATCCTATGTGGGATGATCTTTTAGACGAACTGACCGTTTCTGATATGGACAACCTGATCGTATTCGGTGGTTATCAGACAACAGCAGTAAGCTCCATCGGCAAAGTCGCAACGACAGATGCAGATGGTCCGGCAGGATTCTCAAGCTTTTTCAATGATGCATTAAACGGAACTGCATTCCCGTGTGCAACGATGATCGCAGCAACATGGAATAAAGATCTTGCAACAGCCCGTGGAAATGCAATAGCAGAGGAAGCAAATGAACTTGGCATTACCGGATGGTACGGACCTGGAATGAATATCCATAGAAGTCCGTTCAGCGGAAGAAACTTTGAATATTATTCTGAAGATCCGGTTCTTTCCGGTAAGATGGCAGCTTCTGAGGTTGCTGCTGCGCAGAGCAAGGGAATCATCTGCTATATCAAACACTTTGCACTGAATGATCAGGAGACAAACCGTGGTGGAATCTGTACCTGGTCAAATGAACAGGCAATCCGAGAAATTTACTTAAAACCTTTCGAGATGGCTGTCAAAGAGGGAGGCGCAACAGGCGTGATGACTGCTGTAAACTTCCTCGGTGGAACTGAGTGGTGCGGTGCTTCCACAGAATTAATGCAGGATGTGTTAAGAGGAGAATGGGGATTCCGCGGAGTTGCTGTCACAGACTTCTTCGGTGGTCCGCAGTTCCAGAACGGTGATATCGGAATCCGTTCCGGTACAGACCTGATGCTCTCCACAACAGGTGAAAACCATGCGGCACTTACAGACACACAGAGTGCAACCGCAGTGATAGCAATGAGAAATGCTTCCCACGATATTTTATATGCAGTTGTAAATTCCAATGCTTATGAAAATTATGAAGGTGGAATGAATCTTCAGGGATGGATGAAGATTGCAATCGCAGTGGATGTTGTATTAGGCTTACTGCTCGTTGCCATTGAAGTCCTTATTGTGAAGCAATTTAAGAAAAAACCGGTAGTGGTAAAAGTAGAAGAATAGGAAATCATACTGAAAAAACTATTTCCTCCCAAGAAATAAAATTCAGTTGATTATTTTTGAAAGTAAGGTCGTTTATCCAGATGAGGTAGACGACCTTATTTTATTACAGTTTTTAATTGACTTTTATGCTTTGAAAGCATAGAATAACAAGCATAAAAGTCAAAGAAGGTGATGACGATAAAGATATCAGAACAAATCATAGAATTTGCAAAAGAAAACAATGGAGTAATAACAACAGCAGATATTTCTAGAAGAGGAATATTGCGAGGAAATTTAAAAAATCTTGTAGATGCTGGAAAATTAGAAAAAACAGGAAGGGGTGTCTATATATTACCTGACATATGGGAAGACGAATTTGTCAACCTGCAAGTCCGGTTTAAAAAGGGGGTATTTTCAAATGAAACAGCATTATTTTTATGGGATCTGACCGATAGAACACCTAATAAATATCATATGACGTTTCCAGAATCGTACAATCTTACGAATGCGAAAAAAGAAGGAATTATATGTTCGACAGTAAAGAGAGAGTGGTATGATCTAGGATTGGTTCGTGTGAAATCGCCGGGAGAGAATATTATTACAACGTACAATATGGAGAGGACATTATGTGATATTTTGCGAAAGCGAACAGAAGTAGATACCGGTATAGCTGTTGAAGCGTATAAACGATATGTGGCTGGAAAAGAAAAAAATATCCCTTTATTATCGGAATATGCGAAAAAATTCCGGGTAGAAGAAAGAGTAAGAAGATATTTGGAGGTACTGGTATGAAAAATGCGATGCAACTGAAGGCTATTATAAAAAATATTGAAAAAGCTGCATTGAAATCAGCACTTGAGAAACAGCTAAAAAAAGAGAATCAACAGAAATTTTGAAAGATTATAAGCATATTATCAGTGTTGTGAGAAATAGTGATGTGATGAGGAAACAGTGGCATACTTATCAAAAAGATTTTGAATATGCGGAAAATGTAGAATTCGATGAAGTATGTGATATGGTAGTTCAAATGATGAACATATATGGATTAGATAGCTAGAAAAGAAGTATTTTATAATAACCCCATGGTTTAAACTGCATAACAAATGGAGACTTCCAAAAGAACAGGATGCATCGTGGGTGGAGCCAGCATATCGATACAATGCGCGAGGAGATAAGGGAACACCATCTGGAAATTCATACGGTTGATTTTGATTTCTACAGTGTAGAGATTTTTAACCGGTGTGAGAACAGTAACGATATTTTGCTTGCTATATCAAGCTGGGAAAGTGTGTATCCACTGATGAAAATTATCCCGGTGGAATGGAATTACAGCATTCCGTTCGGGCTTTTGTATGTATCGGAACCTTCGGAAAAAGTAAAAAGACTGATAAAGCCTTAGGGCAGTTAAAAAAATCGAAATAAATATTTTACATATAGGACAGGCACTTATAACGTGATGGTTTACAGTGCATAACAAAACGGGACTTCTGAAAGAGTCCCGTTTTGTTATAATAAGATCAGAGGGAAATACTGGTTTTCCGGTAAGGAGGGAGCAGATAATAATCCCAGTCTCTAAAGTATAATCAAAAGGAAGATTTGAAGTATGAAAGTATTATTAACAAACGGAAGCCCACACAAAGAGGGCTGTACTTACACAGCATTATGCGAAGTGTCAGAAGCATTGAATGAAAATGGAATTGATACAGATCTTTTCTGGATTGGGAAAAAGCCGCTTTCCGGCTGTATTGCCTGCAAGTCCTGTATCAAAAATAATAAATGTGTTTTTGATGATACCGTAAATGAATTTCTTGACATTGCGGGAGATTATGACGGCTTTGTGTTCGGCAGCCCGGTGCACTGGGGCGGTGCAGGCGGAAGTATCACTTCTTTTTTAGACAGAGTGTTTTATGCGGATTTAAACGGTGGAGGTAACCGTTTTCTGCTGAAACCGGCGGCAGCCGTTATTTCTGCGAGACGAGCCGGAACAACTGCAACATGGGATCAGCTCAATAAATATTTCGGGCTGATGCAGATGCCGATTGTCACTTCGAGATATTGGAATATGGTGCATGGCGCAACACCGGAGCAGGTGAAAAAAGATCTCGAAGGAATGCAGGTGATGCGTGTACTTGGAAACAATATGGCATTTTTCCTGCACTGTAAAAATGTTGCGATGAAAATGGGGATTGAACTGCCAAAACAGGAACCGATGGTATTTACGAATTTTATAAGGGAATAAATACTGATAATTAAAATTATTTTATATGGAATATCTGCATAGCACCATAGGTATGTGGCAAGTCCTGGAGAGGAGATTTCCTGGAAGGACAGGAAAGATTCTTGCAGGTTGCGCAGGTATTACACAATTGTCTGAGGCTGGTATGTGTTTTGGCATCCAGATGCAGGATAAGCGATGCTGTTTTAAGGGGCAGAAGCATCTGACCATCGGTAAGCCTGATCGCATCCGGAGCAAGGCGTTCATAGATTTGTGGAAGCAGCTCAAGGGAATAGGTATCTCCCAGAAAAGATAATTCTGCAAGGGATAAACCACTTTGTTCTTCTATCACATGTGCAAATTCCTCATATGATTTTGATAAGAGTAAAAGGCTAATGCAATCCACAATATATGCTTCCTGGATCTGTTCATGATTCAGATATAATTCTGACAACTCATCGATACCATTTCCAAGTGTCACAAATCCGTAGGCATAATGAGGGAGCAAAATCCCATCCAGATCCTGATCGAGGGAGTAATACGCACAGGATTCCACCAGTGGCAGAAGTGCGGTATAAATCGCTTTTATATATGGAAGGTCAGCCGGAGGAAAATGAAAACGGCTGCAAAAATCTTTCCAGTCATCGGAGGATAATCCTGGGGTAAGTTTACATTTCATGGGGCACATCTCCCTTATTTGAAGCTGCCATAACGGCAATAATCTCCTGAAAGCGTCCTGTGATCTTATCATAGTTGCTGCGCTGATGTGGAAAACCACATTTCATACAGGATTTAACACCATTTTCTAAAAATTCGCAGTTCCCGCCACATGATTTTCCAAGTGTATACAGAGGACAATAACAAAACAGACAATTAAAGTCCTCTTCCGGAATTCCTTTATGGCACGGAAAATATTCACATTTTTTGTTTTGGAAAAATTTATAATATTCACTCATAGTGCTGTTATCATCTCATATTTCTGTGAGTAAATCAACGAATAATTTCGATTCATTTCATCCATAATGAGTATCGATTTCATCCATTGTGAATTATTTGCCTATGACATATAATAGAGCAGAAGAAGGAGGTGCGTTCGTGAGCGGAAATGAAAATCATATTTATATCGCAATTGATTTAAAGTCGTTCTATGCCTCTGTGGAGTGTCAGGAAAGAGATCTTGATCCACTGACTACCAATCTTGTCGTAGCAGATGCAGAGCGGACAGAGAAAACCATCTGTCTGGCAGTGTCCCCCTCTTTAAAAGCATATGGAATCCCGGGAAGAGCGAGACTCTTTGAAGTCGTACAGCGTGTGAATGAGGTAAACCGGGAGAGGCTGCAAAAATTACCGAAAAGAGAGTTTGAGGGAAGTTCCTGTTTTTCGGATGAACTGAAGGAACACCCGGAGCTTTCCGTCACTTATGTGACAGCCATGCCGAGAATGGCACTCTATATGAAATACAGCACACAAATTTATAATATTTATCTGAGATATATTGCGCCGGAAGATATGCATGTGTATTCCATCGATGAAGTTTTTATGGATGTGACGCATTATCTGAACACTTATCACATGACGGCAAAGGAGCTTGCGGCAAAGATGATCCTCGATGTGATGCAGGAGACCGGTATTACCGCCACAGCAGGAATCGGAACCAATCTTTATCTGTGCAAAGTTGCAATGGACATCGTGGCAAAACATGTCACGCCGGATGCAAACGGTGTGCGCATTGCAGAACTTGATGAGATGTCTTACCGGAAACTTTTGTGGAGTCACAGACCGCTGACGGATTTCTGGCGGGTGGGACGCGGCTACCGGAAAAAGTTAGAGGACGCCGGACTTTACACGATGGGTGATATTGCGCGCTGTTCCATCGGCGGTGAGAGAGATTATTATAATGAAGAATTTCTTTATAAAATATTTGGGATTAATGCGGAGCTTCTGATCGATCATGCGTGGGGGTATGAGCCGGTCACAATCGCAGATATTAAGGGATACAAACCGGAGACAAACAGCATTGGTTCCGGTCAGGTATTGCATTGTCCGTATGATGTGAAGCAGGCAAAAATCATTGTCCGCGAGATGACCGATATGCTGGTGCTCGATCTGGTGGAGAAAAAGCTTGTGACAGACCAGCTGGTGCTCGATGTCGGATACGATATCGAGAATCTGACAGACCCGGAGCGCCGGAAAAAATACCGCGGAGAGGTGAAAGCTGACCGTTACGGCAGACTTGTGCCAAAGCATGCACATGGGACAGTGAATCTCAAGAAAAAGACATCTTCTACCTCCCGGATCATGGAGGCAGTATTAGATTTGTACGACCAGATTGTCGATGAGAATCTTTTGGTGCGCCGGATTTATGTCACAGCGAACCGCGTTGTGGACGAGCAGATGGTATCGGAGGAGCCGGAATTTACACAGATGGATTTATTTACCGATTATCAGGCGGTGGCGAAGGAGCAGAAAGCAGAGCAGGAAAAACGTGAAAAAGAGCGCAGACTGCAGGAGGCAATGCTCTCAGTCAAGAAAAAATATGGTAAGAATGCAATGTTAAAAGGGACAAATCTGCAGGAGGGAGCGACCATGCAGGAACGCAACAATCAGATTGGAGGCCATCATGCATAGAGGAACTGAAAGTTTACGTAGTTTCGGAGAAAGGGAGTAAGAAAGAGATGACAGAAAGCGAAAAAAAATATGGAGACATCATCGGATTTCCCCATCATGTTTCCACGGTACATCCGCAGATGTCCATCTATGACAGGGCGGCGCAGTTTTCTCCGTTTGCGGCGCTGACCGGGCATGAGGCGGCAATCCGGGAAACCGCACGCCTGACGGAACAGGAGGCAGAGCTGGATGAGGATAAGAAAGCGGAACTGAATGAAAAAATGCAGGAACTGATGAAGTATGCCGCAGAACATCCCACGGAACATCCGCTTGTGTCGGTGACTTATTTCAAACCGGATGATAGAAAAGCGGGTGGCAGATATGAGACTGTGACTGGAAGATTTCGAAAAATCAGCGATTATGACAGAACATTTGTTCTTGACGATGAAATATGCATTGACTGCGCACACATTTATGATATAGAGATAATCATTTGAACGGAATAAGAAAAAATGATATACCAATTATAGAAATATAAAAGAATGGGGATGAAAAATATGCAATTTGTAAAATTACAGATTGGTTGTCTTTTGATAAAGCATAAGTTGATACAAGGAGAAAATAGATGAAATACCGACAACAGTTAAGCAGACAGCTTGCATTGGACTATTGCTGCAGCCCGGAAGAGGTTTTGGATACAAACAATCACTTTAGCGTATATGAAAAAAGAGAAGGAAGACGCAAATTCGAGGAGCAGGATGATTGCGTGTTAAAAGTGGTTGTTATAAATGGCAAACTTCTTTTTACTGGAAAAAAAGAAATTATGGATGTGTGCAGGGAAAAGTATGAAACCTGTCCCGGCGCATGGTTTATGGATGTGTCCCGGTTCCGGGAATTGGATACAATTTTAAAACCGTATGGTTATCAGTTAAAAACAGCACATCCCTTCTTTCTTCCCGAGGAATGTTTTAACAGGCAGTCAGAAGGAAAGACAGTTGAATGTAATAAATTAATGCAAAAAGAAAAATATGGATTTGAGCTGAAAAAATACGATCGGGAAGAAATCCTGCGTTTTCAGGGAGATACGCGGTTTGACGAAGCCTTCTGTTTTGATGAAGAATCGCCGGACATGCTGGCAGTCGCTGCAGTTTGTGATGGAAAAGTCATTGGTATGGCAGGCGCAAGTGCGGACAGTCCATTTTTCTGGCAGATTGGAATTAATACAGAGAAAGAAGCAGAGGGAAGAGGTGTTGCCTCTGTATTAGTGGAGACATTAAAAGAAGACATTGAAAATCTCGGAAAAGTTCCTTATTATGGAACCAGCATGTCGAATCTGGCATCGCAGAGAGTGGCAGCAAACGCAGGGTTTAAGGCTGCCTGGGTAGAATTGCTGGCAGAAAAAATATAAATTATATAGGAAAAGAGGATGAAAGAAATGGAACATATTACAAGAGAAGAAGCTTTTGAATTATTGAAAAAGTATAACAAAGATCCTTTTCATATCCAGCATGCGCTGACGGTGGAAGCGGTTATGAAATGGTATGCAAAGGAACTTGGGTTTGGAGCAGATGAAGAATACTGGGGCATTGTAGGACTGCTTCACGATATTGATTTTGAACTTTATCCGGAAGAACATTGTATCAAGGCACCGGAGCTTCTGCGTGAGGGCGGTGTCGGGGAAGATATCATACACGGCGTTGTCTCGCATGGTTACGGGATCACAGTGGATGTTGCGCCGGAGCACGAGATGGAAAAAGTTTTATTTGCGGCAGATGAGCTGACCGGGCTGATCTGGGCAGCAGCATTGATGCGCCCGTCAAAAAGTACAAAAGATATGGAGTTAAAATCTTTAAAGAAAAAATATAAGAGCAAAGGTTTTGCAGCAGGCTGTTCGAGAGAAGTCATAGAGCGCGGCGCAGAGCAGCTTGGATGGGAACTGGACAAATTGCTCACGATGACTTTGGAAGCGATGAAAGCTGCCGAAGATGAGATCAATGCAGAGATGGAGAAAGAAGCATGAAATTTATGATCGCGTCCGATATACACGGATCGGCATATTACTGTAAAAAAATGTTAGAGGCATTCGACCGGGAAAATGCAGCCCGGCTGCTTTTGCTCGGGGATATTTTGTATCATGGACCGAGAAATGACCTGCCAAGAGACTATGCACCCAAAGAGGTCATCGCCCTGCTGAATGCGAGAAAACAGCAGATTGTGTGTGTGCGTGGCAACTGTGATACAGAGGTTGACCAGATGGTATTAGAGTTTCCGATTCTTGCTGATTACTGTGTGCTGCCTGTGGGTGACAGACTGATTTATGCGACACACGGACACAATTACAATATGCAGACACCACCGCCGTTGCAGCCGGGGGATATCCTGCTGCACGGACACACGCATATCCCGGCATGGAAACCATTCGGGACGGATAATCTGTATCTGAATCCCGGCTCTGTCTCCATCCCGAAAGAGCAGAGCGCTCATGGGTATATGGTGCTGGATGGCTCTGATGTGGTGTGGAAGGATCTGGATGGAGAAGTGTATCATGCGATGAAGCTGGAATAAACTTGTAAGAATATGGTTTTACAAACTTTTTCCGGTCAACATGGAAAGGGTATTATATTTGCATATTTTTTCGGCTTCCTCCTGTGTGAAATCCATTTTGCCGAGCAGTTCGAAATAAGTATCGTAAATTTCTTCGGGTTTTAAACAGCGGCTGTCAGGATAATCGGTTGCAAAGATTAATTTATCCAGATTGAAAGTGCGAAGAATCTGATTTGTTTTTTCAATTCCATATTTCTGAACCAGATCTGGCAGGATAGCGGAGAGATTCAGATACACGTCCAATCCGCGCAGTTCTTCATACTGAAATCCACCCAGATGAGCAACGGAAATTCGCAGAGTGGGATATTTTTCGCAGACATTCCGGATGCGTGACGGAGAACATACATCATCGGAAATATGCGCCCGTGGATAGGAGTGGATTTCAACCAGGATATTATGTCTGGAAGCCCAGTCAAAAATCTGGTCATAATAAGTTCCGTCCACCGGGTAGCCGGTATTGGACGGATGGATTTTTATCCCGATAAATTCTTTCTTTTGAAAGACATTTTCTAATTCGTGCAGGGTAGCTGTGATGTCATTTTGCAGGTCGATATCCGCAAAACAGGACAATTTACCGTTGCTCTGGCTGCACATAGCCGACAGATTCCGGTGAACGGATGTAACCGTGAAATCCATGGACAGCATATAAGGATCATTGAAAGGCATGATAAATGCAGATTCAATGTGATACTTGTCCATCAGTTTCAAATAATCATCCACACTGCCAAAATCTACCCACTTGTCCCCACAGTTCTTGTTTGCTTCAATGATATCAGGTGGCATCAGATGGATGTGTGCGTCTATTTTAGGGATAATTTTCCAGTTCATCATATTCGTTATGTTCCTTTTGTGTATGGTTTTCAGTGATATGTTCTTGTTTTTGTTTTGCAAAGGGAGTCTGCTCACTCCTGAATCATTTTTTTGCGCAGCAAAACAGCAAGTGTTTTACTGCTGAGTGAATAGTAACACTTATCTTATCATATGTGAAATGAAAATGCAAAACTTCTTGCTTCTCATATACGTTCTATGTTACAATAATTCAAAGCATATTTTACAAAATCTTCATGACATTTTTGTCATCTATATTCT
>ERZ808240.4289-NODE-4289-length-12773-cov-3.798632_pt1 | contig 12773 bp, 15 predicted proteins | sample MGYA00521084_ERZ808240 | MGnify/ENA primary metagenome ERZ808240 (study PRJEB31516, sample SAMN03275571) | gut metagenome | biome: mammalia-associated habitat; material: feces | host: Papio cynocephalus | place: Kenya | collected 2012-08-06 ... | reverse complement strand
CACGCCGTATTTCTCCATGGCACGGATCTGCATGGGAGAGGTCTGGGTCCGCAGAAGGGTTTTGGAGTCCGGGTCCAGGTAGAAGGTGTCGGACCACTCCCGGGCGGGGTGGTCGTCCGGCGTGTTCAGCTTGGTGAAGTTGTACTCCGCCTGCTCAATCTCCGGCCCCTCCAGAATTTCAAAGCCCATGCCGATGAAGATGTCCTTGATTTCGTCCAGCACGGTGTACATGGGGTGCTTCTTGCCCACCTCAATGACCTTGCCGGGAACGGTGACGTCCACCGTCTCGGCTTCCAGCCGGGCTTCCAGAGCCTTTTTCTCCAGAATGGCGGACTGAGCCTCAATGGCGGTTTCCAGCGCCGCGCGGACGTCGTTGGCCATCTGGCCCATGACAGGCCGCAGCTCGGCGGACAGGGACCCCATCTGCTTCAGAACGGCGGTCAGCTCGCCTTTTTTGCCCAGGTACTTGACCCGCAGAGCCTCCAGTTCGGCGGCGGCCTTCGTGCCGGCGATGGAGTCCAGCGCGCTTTTGCGGATGGCTTCCAGTTGTTCTTTCATAAATACTAAGCTCCTTTGTTTGGAATCGGAATGATGAATCGAACCGGGACTGCCGGGGCAAACAAAAAAGCCCTTCGTCCCAATTCCTTGGGACGAAAGGCATGCCTTCCGCGGTACCACCCAAATTTGCGCGTGCGCGCACACTTGAAAGCCCCTGTAACGGCGGGCGTCCGGCCTGCTCCTCACAGGCGGCTCCCGGGCGAACCAAACCGGGCGTCCGCAGTCTGGCTTGCAGCCGGCGGCCAGACCTCTCTTGACGGCGCTTCACGGTTATTTTCCCGTTCATCGCTGATTACAACTGTTACTTATACCATGAAAAAATCAGAAATGCAAGAGGCGGAACCTCTTTTTCGATGGATTTTCCGGAATCCTGCGGACGCGCGCCGCGGCTTGCCATCCGGGGGCGGCTATGCTAAGATGAACACAGCGGACGAAACATCTCAAGGAGGAGGTCTTTCCATGAAACTTGCCACGGCGGAACAGATGCGGGCGCTGGACCGGAGGGCCATTCAGGACTGCCGGATTCCCTCCATCGACCTGATGGAGCGGGCGGCGGAGGGCGTGGCGGAAGCGGCGGTGTCCTTGCTGCCGGACCGGCCGGGACGGTGCCGGGCGGCGGTGTTCTGCGGCGCGGGAAACAACGGCGGCGACGGCGCCGCCGCGGCCCGGCTGCTGTTTTTAAAGGGCGTGAAGGTCCGGGCGTTTCTGGTGGGGAACTATGAGAAGCTGACGCCGGACGCGCTGGAGATGACGCGGCGGCTCAGCGAGTGCGGCGTGGAGCTGGAACCCTTTGACCCGGACAGCGGGGATCAGCGGGCCTGGTCCATGGGGGCCCACGTGTGCGTGGACGCCGTTTTCGGCGTGGGCCTGAGCCGGGATGTGGCGGCGGATTCCCCTTATGCCGCGGCCATCGCGTGGATGAACGCCAGCCCGGGAAAGACCGTGGCGGCGGATATTGCTTCCGGTGTGGACGCGGATACCGGCGCGGCCCGGGGCTGCGCCGTGCGGGCGGACCGGACGGTGACCTTTACCCTGAAAAAAGCCGGCCAGATGGTGAGCGACGGCGCGGTGCTGTCCGGCGAGGTGACGGTGTGGGACATCGGGATTCCTCCGGCGCTGGTGCGGCAGACCCTGTGCCGGACCTTTTCCATGGAAGCGGAGGAGGTTTGCTCCGGCATACCGCTCAGAAAGGCGGACGGTCACAAGGGGACCTTCGGAAAGGTTCTGGTTGTCGGCGGCGCCGTGGGCTATACCGGCGCGCCCTTTCTCACCGCGGCGGCTGCCGCGCGTTCCGGCTGCGGACTGGTGTATCTGGGAGTGCCAGCGGCCATCTGGCCGGCGGAGGCTGTGAAGTGCGTGTCCGCCATGCCCTTTCCGCTGCCGGATCAGAGCGGGCGGCTCAGCGAAAAGGCCCTGCCGGAAATCCTGGAAAAGCTGTCGGGCTGCGATGTGCTGGCGCTGGGGCCCGGACTGGGGCGGGCGCCTCAGACGGCCCGGCTGGTCTGCGGGCTTCTCCGGAAGACGGATAAGCCGGTGGTGCTGGACGCCGATGGCATAAACGCCCTGGAGGGACATATAGATGTGTTGGACGCCCGGCGGGGGCGGGTGACCATTCTGACGCCTCATGACGGCGAGTTTGCCCGGGCGGCGGGCGGGCTGCCCGGAGAGGACCGGCTGGAAGCCGCCCGCCGGTTCGCGCGGGATCATGGCTGCACGCTTGTGCTGAAGGGGCACCGGACGCTGACCGCCACCGCCGCCGGAACGGTTCTGGTGAATCCCACCGGAAATTCCGGCCTGGCCAAGGGCGGCAGCGGAGACGTCCTGACGGGCCTGATCGCGTCGCTGCTGGCCCAGGGAGCCTCCGCGGCCATGGCGGCAGCCTGCGGCGTCTGGCTCCATGGCCGGGCGGGGGATCTGGCGGCGGCGGAGCTGACGGCTTACGCCATGACGCCGGAGGACGTCCTGACGCACCTTCCGGAGGCCTTCCGGGAGGTACTGGAACACTGAGAATCCGGGAACCGGCCCCATGCCGGGGAAGGTTCCCACTGAAGGGGGAAGATGGGTGCGCAAGGGGATCTGCGTACCAATGATAATCCTCTGCCTGCTGCTCAGCGGCTGCGGCGGAACGGAAGGCGGCGGCAGCTCGGCGGCGGACACGCTGCGCCAGCCGTACCGGCAGATGGAAGAGTGCTCCATGACGGCGGAGGTCGCCTGCGGCGGCACGGAGGAGCAGACGGCCTTTACTCTGCAATGCCGGTACGTTCCGGGCGGAAAGAGCACGGTGGAGGTGCTGGCGCCGGACACGGCGGCAGGCATCCGGGCGACGCTGGAGGGGGAGAGGCTGGAGCTGGTGTACGACGGTCTGGTGCTTCCGGCGGGAAGCCTCAGCAGCGAAGACATCGCGCCGGCGTCCTGCCTGCCGCGGCTGATGGACGCGCTGCGGGAGGGCTGGCTGCTGGAGGAGAACGAGGAAACCCTGGACGGCGAAAAATGCGTGCGGCTGTGTCTGGATCAGACCGGGGAAAAGGGAGGGAAAATCGTCTCTGTCCTCTGGCTCCGGCAGGCGGACGGGACGCCGGTGCTGGGAGAGATTTCCGTGGAGGACACGGTAATTCTTCAGGCGCGGTTTACAGATTTTCAATTCGGTGCTATAATCCCCTCTGAATAGACCGCGGGACTGCCGTCCGGAAGGGAGAACGGCGGGGGGCGGCTATACCAAGGAATCCGAAGGGGATATGGACATGGACGCAGTGCTGCGGCGTACCTGGGCGGAAATTGATCTGGACCGTCTGGCGGCGAATTATGAAAAGCTCCGGCGCCGGATGGGGCCGGGCGTGAAATATCTGGGCGTGGTGAAGGCGGACGCCTACGGCCATGGGGCTGTGGACGTGGCGAAGAAGCTGGAGGAGTTGGGGGCGGACTATCTGGCCATCTCCAATGTGGAAGAAGCGGAGGAGCTGCGCCGGAACGGCGTGACGCTGCCCATCCTGCTGCTGGGCTATACCCCGGCGGAGATGACGGAGGCCCTCATTGACAACGGCGTGGATCAGGATGTGCCATCGCTGGAAATGGCGGAGGCCTATTCCCGGGAGGCCGGACGCTGCGGCAAGACCCTGAAGGCGCACCTGAAGCTGGACACCGGCATGGGCCGGCTGGGCTTCCAGTGCGACGAGGCTCATTTTGACCGGAGCCTGAAAGAGATTTTGCGGGCCCTCGCTCTGCCGAACCTGAAGTGGGAGGGCGTGTTCATGCACTTTTGTGTCTCCGATGAGCCGGAGAAGCCGGAGTGCGCGGCCTTTACCCGCCTGCAGTACGACCGGTTCCGCCGGATGATTCAGGCGGTGGAAGCCGGGGCGGGGATGACCTTCCCCATCCATCACTGCTGCAACAGCGGCGGCGTGCTGTTCTACCCCGAATACGCCTGGGATATGTGCCGTCCCGGCATTGTCCTGTACGGCACGGAGAAGATGTCCGCGGATTTTGGCCTGGAGCCGGTGATGAGCCTGAAAACCGTTATCGGTCCCATTAAGGAATACGCGCCGGACACCTCGGTCAGCTATGGCCGGACTTATATGACAGAGGGAACCCGCCGCATCGGCGTGGTGCCCATCGGCTATGCCGACGGACTGCCCCGAACGCTGTCCAACCGCTGGAGCGTCATGACCAAGGACGGCCCCGCGCCCATCCGGGGGCGGATCTGCATGGACATGTGCATGGTGGACCTGACGGACCTGCCCGGGATTCAGACCGGCGACGAGGCGGTGGTCTTCGGGCGGGAAAACCCCGTGGAGGCAATGGCCGAGGCCGCGGGCACCATTACATATGAGCTGCTGTGCGCCGTGTCCCGGCGGGTGCCCCGGGTGTATCTGGAGGGCGGCCGGGCGGTGGACCGGCACTTTCCGCGGGGGCTTTGACCGCCGCGGAATTTCCGCGGGCCGTCACGGAGCGGCGGCCGCCGCATAAGATGGGATGGGGCGGGAATTGGATTTTTCAGCTCCGTGTCGGAGTATAAATTCCGCAGCCGCGTGGGAGAATGAAAGTGGCCTCCCCGCCGGAGTTCCGGCGGCGACGGGTACTACTTTCGGCGGAGTGTGAACTTTGTGGATACGAGTGTCAAGCGCGGCGAGATCTATTATGCGGACCTGTCTCCGGTGGTGGGCAGTGAGCAGGGCGGTGTCCGGCCGGTTCTGATTATTCAGAACGATACCGGCAACCGATACAGCCCGACGGTCATCGCGGCCGCCATTACCTCCCAGACCGGCAAGGCCCGTCTGCCGACCCACATCGAACTGCCGGTGGAGGAAGAATGCGGCCTGACCAAGGATTCCGTGGTCCTGCTGGAGCAGGTCCGCACCCTGGATAAGCGCCGGCTGCGGGAGCGGATGGGCCGCGTGGATGAACGGGTCATGGAGAAGATCGACACAGCGATTGCGGTGAGCTTCGGCCTGCCGCACGACCGTATGGTTTAAGGCGCTGTTTCCGCGGAAAGGGAACTACATACTTCCTTTTCCGCGGAGCGGCCCCGTACAAAAGACGTTCAGGAGGTACATATGCGACACAGAGGATGGACGGCGAGGGTCCTGTTTTTGGCGCTGACGGCGATGGTGAGCGCCACGGTTTTCGCGGCGGCGGCGGAGCCGGGCTCCGACGGCGACCCGCTGGTCACGCTCAGCTATCTCGACGGCACCTATCTCAGCCAGATCCTGGACAAGGTGGATGCCAAAATTGCCCAACGGAACGCGCAGATCGGCGTCTCCGGCGGCACGGTGATCCTGCCGGAGAGCGGAAGCAGCGCGGCCTTCGGGCTGGTAACGCTGTCCCAGGGGCAGACGCTTACCGGAGACGCCGGCTGTGAGATCATGCTGCGGGTGGGAAGCGCCGGCTGTACGGCGTCTTCCTCTCCGGGCCTGATCGACGAGACCACCGGCGGAACGCTGGAGAATGGGAAGGCGCTGGTACAGAACCATCTGTATATGGCCACCATTCAGGGCCGGGGCGTGAGGGCCGCTTCCGGTACGGTCAAGCTTCTGGTCCGGGGCGGTTATGCCATCGGCTGAGCTTCGGAAAACCGCATAGGATCTCCCGCCGGCGCATAGACTGTGCCGGCGGGAGTGCTTTTTCAGAGGGGAGGCGCGGAGAATGGACCGGGTGCCGGTGATGCTGAACGGACGGGCGGTGGGAGACCTTACCGTAGTCCGGGAGGGACTGTATGTCCGCTGCGAGGCGTGCTGCCGTCTGGAGCCGGGGACGCTGGCCAGGCTTTACGCGGTGGGGAAGGCCGGGGAATTCCGGCTGGGAATCCCGGAACCGCGGAGCGGCGGCTTTTGCCTGGAGCGGCGGATCGCGGCACGGGAGCTGGAGCCGGCGGGCATGCTTGTCCGCGGGGAACTGCGGCCTGTGGAACCGCCGGAGGGATCCGGCGTCTGGGAGCCGGCGCCCGCGCCGGAGTGTCTGTTCCGCGGGGATTTCCTGCGGGGAGAGCTGCGGGGCTGCCGGGGCGTGCTGACCCGGAAGGAAGGAGAGATCCGGTATCTGGCGCTGCCCTTTGACTGCCGGAGGCCCTTCCTGCTGACAAGCCTGTTCTGCTTTGCGCGGGTGCGCCCCATCGGCGGGAAGGCGTATGCCGTCTTCGCCTTTGACCGGGCGGAGCGGCCGGTATTTCGGTGAGCGGGGCGGCGGATGCCGAAACATGGAAAAAATTTGGCGCATGGCTACCAAAATTCTGACAGCTGTGGTATACTCTTCTCAGAAGGAAACCGGGGAGCCTGGGCGTTCTCCGGACAGAATTGCGGGAAAACCGCCGGGCTGTCCGGCGGAGAAACGGAGGCAGACAATGAGGTGTCCCTTTTGCGGCTTCGGAGAGAGTAAGGTCATCGATTCCCGGCCTGCCGAGGAAGGCAGCAGCATCCGGCGGCGCAGGGAGTGCCTCTCCTGCCGGAAGCGGTTTACGACGTATGAGACGGTGGAGAGCCTGCCCATTGTGGTCATTAAGAAGGACGGGAGCCGGCAGAGCTTTGACCGGAACAAGGTTCTGCGCGGGATGATCCGGGCCTGCGAGAAGCGGCCGGTTTCCCTGGCCGATCTGGAGAGAATCGCCGGCGAGATTGAACTGGATCTGCAGAACTCCATGGAGCGGGAAATCCGCACGGAGCTGATTGGGGAGCAGGTCATGAACCGGCTGAAGAAGGTGGATGAGGTGGCCTATGTCCGCTTCGCGTCCGTCTACCGGCAGTTCAAGGATATCGACTCCTTCATGGCGGAGCTGAACAAGCTTCTGGCGGACAAGTAAGAAAACGGAAAGGGCGGCAGCGGGGAAGGCTGCCGCCCTTTTGAGCGCGCGGGGAGCTTGGGCTATGCGTTTGCGCCCTTTCCCGGGAACAGCTTTCCCAGCAGGTCCGCGGTTTCCGGATACATGAGGAATCCGGCGCCGATGCCCATGGAGGCGCCGATGCGGATTTTCCGCAGCAGCGTGTCCCCGTCATCAAACAGAACAAAGTGGGTTTCCCGTCCGCGGGAAAAGGTGAAGTACCGGGCACACAGCTCTGGAGAAAAGAATACCGACGGCGCCTGTTCCCGGTACAGCTCCTGAAACTGGGACCGCGTCAGAGGGGTTCCCACTCCTGTGCGGGCGGGGAGAAGGAAATCCATGGACAGGCGCTGAAGATCCAGCGCCACCCGCCCGTATTTGGACCGGGCCTCGCTCAGATACTCGGAAAAGCTGCCGCCGGACACGGCGGTGTCGATGAGAATAACGGCTCCCGGCACCGGACAGGCCTCCGGCACGAACAGTGTCCGCCGGCTGTTGGACAGCTGCCGGCAGAGAACCTGGGCGAAATCCCGGCGGTCCGGTGTGACGGGCTCTTCAAAATCCAGGACTGCGCCGCCGTAGCCCCGGCGGCCGCACTCCCGCAGCACGGCGGCGGACAGCTGCTCCGGCGAGGCGATCGGGGCGGCCTCCCGGTCGCTGATGGACAGAAGCCCGCCGCGGGTGTCCAGCAGCAGATCCCGCCGCAGCAGGGAAGAGGACGGCCCGATCCGGTAGGCCACGTGGACGAGAGAGCGGGTAAAGCGGGCCGCGTCCCGGACCTCAGACGGCGCGGCGGCAAGATACAGCTGCAAGCACAGCCCCCCCTTGTGAACAAAGCAAATCTCTGCTATACTGTTTGAATACCAAAAATTATGAGAAAGGCAGGACGGTTATGCGTTTTTCTCTGGTGCCGGACGCACTGTTCGACCGCTATGCCCAGATTACGCCGGAATTTCTCCGCAGCCGGGGAATTACCCTGCTGCTCAGCGACCTGGACTTTACGCTGGCGGCAAAAAAAACCCGCCACCCGGATCAGGCGGTGCGGGACTGGATTGCCTCCCTGCGGGAAGGCGGCGTGGCATTCATGATCGTATCCAACAACCGCTCCGGCTGCCGTGTGACGGATTTCTGCGGGGAGCTGGGGGTTCCCTATCAGGGTCATGCGGGGAAGCCCAGCCCCAGGGGACTGCTGGCGGCGATGTCTCGTTCCGATGCTTTGCCGGCGCATACCGCCATGCTGGGAGATAAGCTCCTCACGGATATGCTGGCGGCCAGCCGGGCGGGGGTTCTGGCGCTGATGGTGGAGCCGGTGGGCGGACCGGTGACGCTCTGGCAGAAGGTGCTCCATGGACTTCAGGCGCCCTTCAAGGCGCTGTGCCGGGAGGACTATCGGGAAAAACGGTGAATTTTTTCGGGGATTTTAGGAATTCTAAGGAAAACCCCTTGCAATCCCCGCCCGCTTGGGATAAAATATCATCGGTAATTTGCCGACATGAAAAGAAATGAGAGAAAATGTCCTCCTGCAGGTCGTTTTCTCGTAAGATTTGTGAGGAGGAAAAAGTATGCCTACCATTACTGCTGGCGATTTTCGGAAGGGTATGATCTTTGAGATGGAGGGGAAGCCCATGCTGGTGGTGGACTTCCAGCACGTGAAGCCCGGCAAGGGCGCCGCTTTTGTGCGTACCAAGTACAAGAACGTCATCACCGGAACCATCCGTGAGGAATCCTTCAACCCCACCGCCAAGTTTGAACAGGCCTCCGTGGAGCGTCGGGACGCCGAGTACAGCTACAACGACGGCGATCTGTATTACTTCATGGACCCGGAGACCTTCGACATGACCCCCCTGAACCGGGAGGTTCTGGGCGACGGTTTCAAGTTCGTCAAGGAGAACACCATGTGCAAGCTGGTGAGCTATAAGGGCAGCGTGTTCACGGTGGAAGTTCCCAACTTCGTGGAGTTGGTGGTAACGGAGACAGAGCCCGGCGTGAAGGGCGATACCGCCACCAACGTCACCAAGACCGCCACGCTGGAGACCGGCGCTGTGGTTCAGGTACCGCTGTTCATCGGCGAGGGCGAGAAGATTCAGATCGACACCCGCACCGGCGAGTATCTTGGCCGCTGCAAGTAATCAGCAGAAGGGGGGACAGCAGGGTTGTCCCCCCTTTTCTAAACGGTTCCAATCATGAACCTGATTATGAAAGGAGTTATTACGATGGAGATTACCGAGAAAGTAGCTTATCTGAAGGGCCTGGCCGAGGGCCTGGGTCTGGACACGGAGACCAAAGAGGGCAAAATCCTCACCGCGATGATCGACATTCTGGACGATATGGCTCTGGAGCTGGCGGATCTGGACGCCGCCCAGGAAGAGCTGGGCGACGGTCTGGACGCTGTCAGCGACGATCTGGAGGATGTGGAAGACCTGATTTACGGCGAGGAAGAGGACGAAGAGGACGAGGATGACGGCGAGGAAGACGAAGACAGCGAGGACTGCTACGCCACCACCTGCCCCAACTGCGAGGAAACCATCTACTTCGACGAGTCCATTCTGGCGGACGGCGAGGTCATCTGCCCCAACTGCGGCGAGAAGCTGGAGTTTGATCTGGGCGAGGAGAACGGCGAGGACGATCCCGCTCCCGATCAGGAATAAGCGGGCTGGCTCTGAGGCTCACGGACAGAAAAGCACGGCGGCATGAACATGCCGCCGTGCTTGTTTGTTGAGACGAAATGGCCTTAGAATTTGTACTCCACGTAGAACTCCCGGACCTCGCCGTCATCGGCGGATGCCGCGGGGGCTGCCGTTTCGGGAGCGGTTTCCTTGGGATGATCCCGGTAATCCAGGAACTTGGGCGCTACCTGGGGGAACAGAGCCAGGGAGAGGACGTCCTCCTCGCTCTTGGCAATATCCTTGTATTCCTCCCGGTACTTGGGCAGCTCCGGTTCCAGCAGATCCGCGGGACGGCAGGTGATGACCTCTTCGGGCTTGATGCCGGCCTTGGCCCGGACTTCCTCGTTGACCTCTCCGGGCAGCTTGCCGTACTCGCCGCGAAGCATGGCCTTGGACTCCTTGGTAAAGACCTTGTACCGCTCGCCCATGACGATGTTCATAACGGCCTGCGTGCCGACAATCTGGCTGGAGGGAGTCACCAGCGGGGGATAGCCGTAGTCCTTCCGGACCCGGGGAATCTCCGCCAGCACGTCATAATACTTGTCTTCCTTGCCGGCCTGCTTCAGCTGGGAGATCAGGTTGGAAAGCATTCCGCCGGGCACCTGATAGAGCAGGGTGTTGGTGTCCACGTGCAGGACCTTGGGGTCCAGGGAGCCCTCGTCCTGAAGACGCTGGGCGACCTTCCGGAAGTGGGCGGCGGCGGTGCTCATCTTGCTCAGATCCAGTCCGGTATCCCGGGGCGTGCCCTTCAGAGTGGCCACCAGAGACTCGGTGGTGGGCTGGGAGGTGCCGTTGGCCATGGGGCTGAGGGCGGTGTCCACGATGTCCACGCCGGCCATGGCGGCCATCAGCAGCACCATGTCGCCGGTACCGGTGGTGTTGTGGGTATGGAGATGGATGGGGACGCTGACCGTCTCCTTGAGCCGCTTGACCAGAGAATAGGCGTCCATGGGCAGCAGCAGGTTGGCCATATCCTTGATGCAGATGGCGTCTGCGCCCATCTGCTCCAGTTCCTTAGCCAGCTTGACAAAGTATTCCTCGCTGTGGATGGGGGAGATGGTGTAGGACAGGGTCGCCTCCACCTCGCCGCCATACTTCTTGGTGGACTTGATGGCCTGCTCCAGATTCCGGACGTCGTTCAGGGCGTCGAAAATCCGGATGATGTCAATGCCGTTTTCGATGGACTTCTTGCAGAACTCATCCACCACGTCGTCGGCATAGTGCTTATAGCCCAGAATATTCTGGCCCCGGAACAGCATCTGAAGCTTTGTGTGAGGCAGGGCCTTCCGCAGGGCGCGCAGGCGTTCCCAGGGGTCCTCGTTCAAAAAGCGCATGCAGGCGTCGAAGGTCGCGCCGCCCCAGCACTCCAGAGAGTAGTAGCCGATGGAGTCCAGCACCTCGCAGGCGGGGAGCATATCCTCCAGCCGCATCCGGGTGGCAGCCTGGGACTGGTGGGCGTCCCGGAGGATGGTATCCGTAATAAGAAGGGGTTTGTTGCTCAAAAATTCCATGATGGGAAAAGACCACCTTTCTGTGTGTGAATATATGGAAAGCGGAAACGCGCGGGCGCAGCTGCCCGTGCTCCGCCGGTCAGCCTGAATTTACGCGATGACGCACAGCAGGGCGCCGCAATCCACGGCAGCACCCTTGGCGGTATTGATGGACGCTACGGTGCCGGCCTTGGGGGAGACGATCTCGTTTTCCATCTTCATGGCTTCCAGGACCATCAGAACCTGGCCTTCCTCCACGGCATCGCCCACATTGACGTTAATGCCGAGAATGGTGCCCGGAATGGGGCAGGTGACCTGCTCGCCGTCGGCGGGAGCAGCGGCAGGAGCGGCAGCAGCGGCGGCGGGGGCGGCGGCAGCGGGGGCCGCGCCGGTCAGCTCTTCCAGTTCGACCTCATAGGGGGTGCCGTTCACATTGATCTTGTATCTTCTCATGATAATTCTCCTCTTTCCTTAAAATAATTACAGTCTTTTAATAGAAGTAATGCGGATGCCGTTCACATTGGTACCAAGATTTTCCGCCAGGGCAGCAGCGATGGCGGCAATCATCGCGGGAGTAACTGCGGCGCCGGGCAAATTGGTTTGTTCCATGGGGAGCCTCCTTATATCAATGATGTCTCTATCATATCAATTTCCATGGAAAAATACAATTGGATTTCCAATAAAATTTTACGTAATAATTTTGTGGGACACGCAAAACAAAAACGCGCCTGCGGCAAAATTTCATAAAACCGGGGACGGAGCCGGAATTTTACTTTTATTCTGATCAAAAGCGTGTATAATGGTGAGACATTATCGGAGAGAGGGGAGAGGGAAGCCATGCGGTATGGAACGGTGATTCCGGGGGTTTTTGTGTCCCGGCCCAACCGCTTTGTCGCTTATGTGGAGACAGCGGAGGGCCGGCAGGTCTGCCATGTGAAGAACACGGGCCGATGCCGGGAGCTTCTGGTGCCGGGCTGCCGGGTATACCTGGAAGAGGCGGCAAACCCGGCGCGGAAGACGCGGTACGATCTGATCGCCGTGGAAAAAGGAGCGCTGCTGATCAACATGGACGCCCAGGCGCCCAACCGGGTATTTCGGGAATGGGCGGAGGCCGGGGGCTTTGATCCGGTGGTGACGGCGGTGCGCCCGGAGTATCCCTTCGGCGCGTCCCGGCTGGACTTCTGTCTGGAGACGCCCCGGGGACGCCGCCTGGTGGAGGTGAAGGGCGTTACGCTGGAGGAAAACGGCGCCGCCCGGTTTCCGGACGCGCCCACGGAGCGCGGCGTGAAGCATCTTCTGGAGCTGCGGCGGGCGGCGGAGGAGGGACTTGACGCGACGCTGTTCTTTGTGGTACAAATGAAAGGCGTCCGTTCCGTGGCGCCCAACGACGGCACGCATCCGGCCTTCGGCGCGGCGCTGAGGGCCGCGGCGTCCGCCGGTGTCCATGTGGAGGCGTGGGACTGCGAGGTCACGCCGGAGAGTATGACCATCCGGCAGCCGGTGCCGGTGCTGCTGTGATGCCTTCCCCGCCTGCGGGGGATCAAAAACGAAACGGGGAGTCTTGCGAAATGTCATTGCTGGAACTGTTTTTGATCGGTGTGAGCCTCAGCATGGACGCTTTTGCGGTCGCGGTGTGCCGGGGGCTTGCCATGCGGAGAATTTACTGGGGCCAGGCGCTGACGGTGGGCCTGTATTTCGGGGGCTTTCAGGCGCTGATGCCCTTTCTGGGCTGGGTCCTGGGTTCGGCGTTCG
>ERZ808240.4287-NODE-4287-length-12778-cov-4.838167_pt1 | contig 12778 bp, 9 predicted proteins | sample MGYA00521084_ERZ808240 | MGnify/ENA primary metagenome ERZ808240 (study PRJEB31516, sample SAMN03275571) | gut metagenome | biome: mammalia-associated habitat; material: feces | host: Papio cynocephalus | place: Kenya | collected 2012-08-06 ... | reverse complement strand
TAGAGCAGTTGGTAGCTCGTCGGGCTCATAACCCGGAGGTCGTTGGTTCAAATCCGGCCCCCGCAACCATGATTATACGCGCTGTGAATGATTGGAGAGATCGTTTGCGGCGTTTTTTCTTGTGTTTTCTTCTTGTATTCCGTTTTCGAAAGTGTTAAAATAGGAACATCTACAGGGGAAAGAAAGGAGAGAGCTTATGGAAAAGAAAAAAAACCGGATGATCGCATTGATATTTTGTGTGATGATGATGCTGCTGCTGGCCGGATGCGGAAACGATGGGAAGCAAGCGCAGAAGGAAGCACAGCGTGTAGAACCGATGCTATCCGGAATCACAATGGAAACCATGACGGATGAAACCTTTCCGGCATCGTTTTCGGCAGTCGATCTGACAGAGCAGAACGGTGATTTGGCGCTGAAAGTAACCGGCTACGAAGAGGAACTGTTTGACGCCGTTGCTATCACGACGCTCAAAGCCGGCGACACGATCGTTGCTGGCGGAAAAGAATATGCAGTTGAGAACGTAGAGCAGAATCAAAACGGTATCATATCCGTCAACGGCGGTGAGGAGCAGGGCGGCATCGACTTCGCGACCGATGATGATGGCGGCGTCTATTATGTCGAGGGTATGGATGATGCGCACACCTATGCGAATCTCGGAACCGCAAGCCTGCCGCTCGCGGCAACGTTTGTCTTTATCGACAATTCCGATCTTGACCATCCGGATCAAGAATATCACGCGGAAGCGTTTCGGAAGATTCTGGAAGATGACGCGAATTCTTACGGCTTTGAGGTCAACAACACGACCGTGACCGTTGAGAACAGACAGATCACAGAGATCGTAAGAAATTATCAGCCATAGCGAACCGTTCGCTGCGCACACATTTATTTTTATAAGGATTCGGCGTGTTGCAAATGCCATTGTGGTGGTTTGCAGCACGTTTTTTTCAAAAAAATATGTCTGCAGGTTTTGACGGCATACACTTTCAATAAAAAAAGTTGGACTTGTAGCCTTTGTCGGCATGCGACATTGAAAAGCTCATCCATTCTTTTCCTTTGAATTTTTGTACCGATCATTTCCGACTGTTTTGTACAAAAAGATGTAATGCACATTCGTTTCTGCCGCACATGGTTGGTCTGACAGTACGTGCGAATTTCAAAAATGTGATTTATAACAAAAAACATTGCGGTTCCTGTGGACGAACGCGCAAGATTTCGGAAACTGTAAGTTTTTGAAGATCTGCTGAAAACCAGAGTGAACGCTTGACAAGTAAGCGGAGACTAACTATAATATTTATGTTCAAAAGATACAAGAAAAACAGGAGGTATACACCATGAAGAAGTTGAAAGACGTAAAATGGGACAAAGTAGGTTTATTTGCAGGCGGCGTTCTCTTTGGAACGGCAGGCCTTAAAATTTTAGGCAGCGACGATGCTAAAAAGGTATATACCCATACCACAGCGGCAGTTCTGCGCGCAAAGGAAACTGTCATGAAGACAGCGACCAACGTAAAAGAAAACGCAGATGATATTCTGGCGGACGCAAAGGCTATCAATGAAGTACGCGCAGAAGAAGCAGCTGCAGCAGTGGTGGAAGACTGTGGCAAGGAGGATGCTACCTGCACCTGCTGCGAGTCTGAAAAAACAGAAGGCGATTGCAATGAAATGTAAGATCTTGCATGAATGCAGACTCAATGGCATGCAGAGAATGCGGGTACATCTGTGCTGCGGCCGCATGACGCTCAGCGATGCAGATGTACTGGAATATTATCTGCGCAGCCTGCAGCCGGTCAAGGAAGTGAAGGTTTACGATCGAACCTGCGATGCGGTCATTCTCTATGAAGGTAGCGAACGAGAGCTTCTGCTCGCGGCCTTTGCATCCTTTCAGTTTGCGACCGCAGCACAGCTGGATCTGGTGCCGGAGCACACCTCACGGGCACTGAACCGAGAATTTGAGGACAAACTGGTATTCACTGTCGCGAAACGCTGCGTTTCCAAGCTGCTGTTTCCGGTACCGCTGCGCACAGGAATCGCGATCTGGCGCTCCGTCGGATACATCAAAAAAGGTCTTGCGTCCCTGCTTCATGGAAAACTTACCGTCGAGGTCTTAGATGCGACGGCGATCACTGTTTCCATGCTACAGGGCAATGTGAACACGGCATCCTCCGTCATGTTTATGCTGCGGATCGGTGAGATTCTCGAGGAATGGACGCATAAGAAGTCTGTTGCGGATCTGGCCGGTGCCATGTCGCTGAATGTTGACAAGGTCTGGGTAAAAGAGGGTGATCATGAGGTTTTGACACCGCTTCATGAGGTTCAAGTTGGTGATCAGGTCGTGATTCGCATGAGCAATTTGATCCCGCTCGACGGCAAAGTAGTTTCTGGCGAAATGATGGTCAATCAAGCCTCAATGACAGGTGAATCCATTCCGGTTAAAAAAGAATGCGGAAGTTTGGTCTATGCCGGTACGGTTGTCGAAGAAGGACAGGGCGTGATTGCCGTAGAAAAGTCTTCCGGAAGCGGACGCTATGATCGCATTATCCATATGATCGAAGAATCGGAAAAATTAAAATCCGAAACCGAAAACAAAGCGTCAAACCTTGCAGACAAACTGGCACCGTACACATTAGGCGGCACAGCTCTGACCTATCTTTTGACACGCAATGTGACGAAGACGTTGGCGGTTCTGATGGTCGATTTTTCGTGCGCGCTGAAGCTTTCCATGCCGATCGCGGTGCTTTCGGCTATGCGTGAATGCAGTGACAGCGATATTTCCGTGAAAGGCGGGAAGTTCCTAGAGGCGGTTTCCAAGGCGGACACCATTGTCTTTGACAAGACAGGAACGTTGACCTACGCGACACCGAAGGTGGAAGACATCATCCCATTCGGCGGCAGATCCAAGGACGAAATGCTGCGTCTGGCAGCCTGCCTGGAAGAGCATTATCCACATTCGATGGCCAATGCTGTTGTACAGGAAGCCAAGGCAAGAGGACTTTCCCATGAAGAATATCACTCCAAGGTGGAGTATGTGGTGGCGCATGGAATCCAGAGTACGGTAGAAGGGCAGAAGGTCGTCATCGGCAGCGAGCACTTCGTCTTCGAGGATGAGGGTTGCTCCGTTCCGGAGGAAGAGCGTTGGAAAATCGACGCGCTTTCGGGAGAACATTCTTATCTATATCTGGCAATCTCCGGCGTTTTGTCGGCTGTGATCTGCATTTCCGATCCACTGCGGGAGGAAGCTGCAGAGGCGGTGAAAGCCTTGCATGCCTGCGGGATCCAAAATGTGGTCATGATGACCGGCGACAACCGCCATACAGCGGCCGCCATCGCGAGGGAGGTCGGTGTCGATCAATTCTATGCGGAGGTTCTGCCGGAAGACAAGGCAGCATTCATCCGGCAGCAGCGAAAAGCCGGACACTGCGTCATCATGGTCGGAGATGGCGTCAACGACTCTCCGGCACTTTCGGAAGCCGACGCGGGTATTGCCATCAACTCCGGCGCGGCGATCGCGCGCGAGATCGCGGATATCACGATTTCTTCGGAAAATCTGTTTGAGCTGGTTATTCTCCGCCGCCTGGCAACTGCCCTGATGCAGAGGATTCATCGAAACTACCGCGTGATCGTCAGCTTCAATCTGCTGCTGATCCTGAGTGGAGTCGCTGGCTTGATCCAGCCGACCACCTCGGCGCTTTTGCACAACATGTCCACGCTGAGTATTGCACTCAAGAGTATGACAGATCTTCTGGACGAAACGGAAAAACAGATCAACTGAATATCTTGAATGTTTGGCAAAAATATAGTATGATAACAGTGTTGCCCTTTTGCGTTTCGCGAAAGCGGCGCACTGTTATTTTTTATCCCCTGCGAAAACCGCAAACGCCGAACCTTGTGAAACAGGCCGGGTGCATGGATTTTCCCGGGGCGGAATATGGAGGCTGAATATGCAGTTAAAAGAACGAATCCCGCATTGCAACGGCTGTGCCGCCTGCGTTGTGGGCTGTAAATATGTTTGTGTCAAGATGCAGGAACCGGAAGAGGGCAGAACGAAGTCCCTGCCGCTGGTGGACGAAAACGGGTGCAGCAAGTGCAACGCCTGCATGCTGTTTTGTCCGCTGTACAATCCGGTGGAACTGCCGGTATTTGAAGAATTTTATGAATACGATCCGGCTTTCGCACAGCGGGATATGCCAAAGCTGTACCGCGAAACCATGCGCGGCGTCAAGACCGGTCAGCATACTGAATTCGTCGGCACCCTGTGCGAGATTGCGGCTCTGAAGTCCCTGTCCGGTGATCAGATTCGGCCAAATCTGATCCTGAAGCCGCTATACTGCGATGAAGAAAAACGCGCGCAGGATCCGGCCTGTGCGGTCTGTCCGTTTTATCAGCAAAAGTAAGGAGAACAAATAATGGCATACCAGAGCAAAAATTGTGTCGGCTGCCCGGACGCGAAAGACGGCTGCCGGATGAGCTGCTTGAAAGCGCAGGCAGCGAAGAAGCAGGAAAAGCGTCCGATCGCGGAGGTCGTGAAAGCAGCTTGCGATATCTTCGCAAAATATGAGATCACCAAAGGCGAGCTTGCCAGAGCTGAGGAGCTTTGTGACAAACTGGAAAACCAAAAGATCACGGTATCGGTCATCGGGCAGTTCAAACGCGGCAAGAGCACGCTGGTCAACGCGATCCTTGCGGACAAGATCCTGCCGGTCGGCATTGTTCCGGTCACGGCTGTCGTAACGACCATCGAATACGGTGAAAAGGCAGCAACGGTGCGCTTTGACAATGGAATCGTCAAGGAGATCGGTTTTGATGAGATGTCCGCCTATATCAACGAACAGGAAAACAGCGACAATCATCTGGGTGTTTCCGAAGTGAAGCTTTATTGTCCGTCGCCGTTCCTGCAGAAAGGGCTGACCTTTGTCGATACGCCGGGCGTCGGTTCTGTGCATCAGAAAAATTCCGATGCGGCCTATTCCTATGTTAAAGAGAGCGACGCTGTCATCTTCATGCTTTCTGTGGACAGTCCGATCAACCAGATCGAGATCGATTTCCTGCAGAACGCCAAGGAATTCGCATCCAAATTCTACTTTGCCGTCAATAAGATCGACACCATCGACGAAGCGGATCTGACGGACTATCTGCATTACTGCCGCGGTCTGATCTGCAAGCTGATGGGTGTCAAGGAGATCCAGATGTTTCCGGTCAGCGCGCGCAGCGGAGCCGGTATCAAAGAGCTGAAGACTGCCATCGAGCAGGATTGCCGGACGACGGTGCAAGAGATCATCGAAACCTCCGCAAAACTTAAGCTGCGCGATATCATCGAAAGCGCACTGTCACAGATCGTGCTTTATCGCACAGCGCTGAAAATGCCGATGGTGGAATTCGATGCCAAGTTCAAAGCGCTAAATGAATATTTTATTGCGGTGAAGAAGGAAGCCGCTGCATTCGCCGAGAACTTCAAGAGCAATCCGCGGATGCTCGAGGCGCACAGCAACGACATCAAAAATCGTCTGTCAATGAAGGTTTCTGAGATGTTCGGCATTGAATATCACTACAAGATCAGCACGGTCGACTTTTTCCGCGGGGGTACGGTGGCAGAAGACGGTAGCCGCGATCTGCGAGCCAGCTTTGCGGCCGCGGTGGACGATCTCTGTGAGGAGTTGAACCGGACGCTGAACACAATCTTCATGCATCATGAGGAAAATACCTATGTAGTATGCAGACGCGTCAACGATCTGAACCGCCTGCTCCACCAGTTGCTTCGTATGCGTACCGAACTGGAAGATTAGGGACTTTCAGAGCGGAAGAACACATGGTTTGCTCGCGTTTGCCCGCATGAAAGCATAGACCAAAAACGAAAAAAAGACTGTACCCGGACGAGAAGATCGCCGCGACGGTACAGTCTATTTTTGTTGCTTTTATAGCTTATAAGGTATCCAATCCATTTGGATTTGCCAGCAGGCCGAAATACTTGTCATGATATTTGCGGTAGAGGGCGTTGAACTCCGCGTTCTGACCACTGTGCAGATATTTGGAATAATCGTGCTGGTTCTGTACGGTTTGCGGTTCCTTGAGCAGCAGTGTGTAGATGCCGATATTGGAGCATTGATCGGAGATCCGTTCGATATTGACCAGGATGTCCAGGAACGCGATACCGCCGTGAACCGTACAGTCTCCGTTGTGGAACCGTTCGATGTGGTTGGAACGAAGCTGGGAAACCAGATCGTCGATGACCTCTTCGAGCGGTTCAATTTTTTTGGCAGTTTGCGCGTCGAGTTTGGTAAACGCCTTATAGGAGTCATCCAGAACCTGTGCGATCGCTTCCCCGAGAACCGCAAGCTCCCAATGAGCCGTCGATGAAAATCGGATGCCATTTTCTGCGATATCAGAAGCGGTTTCGGTGATGTTGGTCGCGTAATCGCCGATCCGCTCAAATTCGGAGAAACACTGAATATAGTAGTTCAGCAGATTGCTGCTCGTGCCTTTCGGAACGTGCGGCGAGAAGCGGATCATGTAATGGTCGACCTTGTCAGACAGCGTATCGATATTGTCTTCGTTCTGGTTGATGCGCTGTACGGCGTCTTCGTCATAATGACGGATCGTCCGCACTGCGGTTTTGACACCGGAAACCGCCAGAGAAGCCATCTTGGCAATGACACTGCTGATGCTGGAAAGAGCCAGAGCCGGCGAAGCAAACAGCTTTTCGTCGAGATGCTGGATCTCTTCTTCGATGCCGTCCACAGCAGATGAATCATCCTTGATTACGATTCTCGCCAGCTTCTCAAACTGCAGTGAGAACGGAAGCAGGATGATCGCCGCAAAAAGCCGGAACAAGGTGTGCGCGTTGGCGATGCCGCCCGAGGTAATCCGCGCGTCCCAGATACTGTCCAAAAGACCTGAGACATGCAGAATGGCGACCGCGGCGATAACCAGAGCGGAAGCCGCGATGTTAAAGAAGATATGAATCAAGCCTGTCCGCTTTGCGTCCGCCTTGGCACCGATGGAACAAACGATGGCCGTGGTCATGCAATCGCCCATGTTCACCCCGATGATGATCGCGTAGACAGAACTGAACGTCAGCGCGCCGGTTACGGATAAGGCCTGTAAAATACCGATAGTGGCAGAGGAACTTTGAATCAGGAACGCGGCTCCGGTACCGACGAGAAATCCGAGTACCGGCGTGTCTGACATTTGGATAAAGAGGTTCGCGAAAGTTTCCGATTCCGAAAGCGGTTCCACAGCGGCAGTCATGTTGAGCAGACCGGTAAAAAGAATACCAAAGCCCATCGCGACCTTGCCGAGGATATCTGATTTGTTCGATCTTAGGGTCATAATCACCAGAATCCCGATGATCGCAGCAATCGGCGCGAGCGTAGATGGCTTGAAGATATTCAGCCAGGAAGAAGCGTCTCCGTCGAAATCCAGAAGCCGGATGATCTGCCCGGTCACGGTGGTTCCGACATTGGCACCGAGAATGATACCAATGGACTGACGCAGCGTGAGGATGCCTGCGCCGACCAGACCGGATGTCAGAACGATGGTAGCCGTCGAACTTTGAATGACCGCAGTGACCAGAAGCCCTAAGAGAAAACCGGTGCATGGATTGTTTGCCACTTTCTCCATGAATTTTTTCAGTGTTCCGGAGGAGCCCTGCTGCAGTCCGTCCCCCATCAGCCGCATGCCATACAAAAACAGCGCCAAGCCGCCGAAGAGCGAGATAAAATGAAATATGTTCATAAGTTTTGCCTTCCTAACTTCCCAAGTACTCTGCCGAAGAAAAATGTTCCCGCATCCGCAAAATATCCCACTATATAGTGTACTGATAAAATCCGGAATGGCAAGAAAAGTTTATCTTTTCACAAGAAAAACTTCGTTTTTCTGTACAACCTATGCGTTTTGAGGATTCTCGTTTCGGGTGCTCTCTCGCTCGGCCGTCACCTTGTCCAGATAGATGACCCACTTGATGACCGCGCGCGGATCCGGACGCAGGTGCAGGTTATAAAGCTGTTTTTTGTGGTAGATGTCGAAATGATTGGCGACAGAGGCTGGGAAGGCTTTGATGTCTTCGGTCTTTTCCGTGAACTCCAGCGGCTCGCCCCAGCAGGTGCCGGTATAGCGGATGATCTCCCGATCCATATAGATGCGACCCGCGCCGGCATTGCGGTTCATGTTGCCGTCCGAGCCGACGGCGGCCAGTAAGGTCTCGCTTTCCAGCGGCGTGTCGAGATCCAAAAGTGACTCCTGCCAGAAATACCAATCATTGATATGTTCAAACGGCGCGCCATGCAGCCGGTAGGTCTCATCCAGTTCGGCTTCGAACCCGCAGGCGGCGCAGTGGACATGACGCGCGTCGGTCTCCATCCGAAACTCTGCCAGACAGGACGGACATTTGTAGAGAATGCCATCCAGTCCGAGCGCCGGTGATTTACAGCGGTAGCGGACATCCGGAAAGATCTTGTCCTCATCGTGCAGGATCGCGCGTTCCAAGGCGGCATGAACCTCCGCGAGACTCATGGCCGGGATGGCCTTCGCGTCCAGGAGCTTTTCGGCGCGAACCAGGATGCGACCCGGGCGAAAACCGGATCGACCCCATTTGGGGAAAGTCTTATAGGCGCCGTCTTCCGAGATCATATAGACAGGGATATCGAGCTTCTTGACCAACTCCGCGGTGCCGTCCGTCACCTGCAGCGAATGGCCGAAGCAGGTCAGACGCCCCTCCGGGAACAGCACGATGATATTGCCGGACTCCTTGGCGCGCAGGATGTTGAGGATGGTCTGGATATCCGGACAGAACATTTTCTTGGGGATCACGTGCATCTGCTCCAAGATCCAGCGTGTCTTCGGGTTGACCATAAAATGCTGGCTGACGATAAAGGTCGGCCGGTGCGGCATCAGGGCGATGGCTACCAGCAGAAAGTCAATGTTGGATACATGCGGGCAGACCACAAAGGCCGGACCGCGGATGCCCTTGAGCGCGGCGGTGTCATAGCGCGTTTTGAGCTTGAAGCGCAGAAACAGCCGAACGATGACCGAAGCCGGATAGTAAATCCACGGATTCGGCCTGGGGATGCCCCTGGCGGACGTTTTTTTCTTCTTCTTGTTCTTGCCGTTTGGCGCGTCTGCCGGCGTGCCGGTATGTTTTTTTGCTTGTGTTTGCGGTTCCATATATCTGTCGTCCTTTTTGTCTCATGCAGTTTCTGTTACCTCTATTATATTGGAATTGTGCCCGGCGGGCAAGGGAAAATACAGAATTCGCACAAAACAGTTGACCGCGGGCGCGCAAAAAGTTAAATTGGAAGTGAGGGTTTTCTTTCCCGGAAACGACAAACTATATGAAAAGGGATACGGAGGAACGTATGGATCACGGTGCAGCAAGCTACCGCCGTTTTATAGACGGAGACCGCGATGCGTTCGGAGAGATCGTGGACCTCTATCGCGAGAGTCTGATCTTCTTCATCCATCGCTACGTAAACGATTTGGATACAGCCGAAGATCTTGCAGAGGACGTCTTTGTCGAGCTGATTGTCCACCCGGATCGGTTCAGCGCGAAAAGTTCGCTCAAGACCTACGTGTTTGCCATTGCCAGAAACAAAGCGATCGACTGGATCCGACGCCGCAGCCGTCTGCGGGCGGTGCCGATGGAAACGCTGGAGGAACACGCGGATCTTGTCTCGCTGGAGCAGAAGATCCTCGACAGTGAGGAAAAACGGCAGCTCGCGGAGGCGATGAACGAGATGAAAGAAGAATACCGAACGGCGCTGCATCTGGTCTATCTGGAGGGACTTTCCTACGAAGAGACAGCGAAGATCATGAAGAAAGGACGTAAGCAGGTGGAAAACTATGTTTACCGCGGCAAGCGGGCACTTCGGGAAATTTTGGAAGAAAAGAGGGTATCCGTATGAAGACAAGAGAGGAATTTATCCGGGATGTCTTTGCGAAAAGTGAGAGAATGCGGGCAGCGGAAGAAGCCGCCGCGCGGAAAAAGAAAAAACGCATGCGGACCGTGTTGGGAGCGGTTTCAGCGGCGGCCTGCCTGACATTGATCGTTGGATTTTCCGGCATACTTGACAGCAGCTTTTGGATCGGCGGAAACGACGTGGCGGCAGGGGAGCCGAGCACGTTGGAGGATGAAAACGGCAGAGCGGTCTGGGATGGCGATGATGCCGCCGGACTTAAGGAGGGGGCGGCAGCGGACGGAACGGAGGGCAGCACCCAGAACGATCTACAGAGCGGATTGCAGAACGCAAAAACAGGAGAAGCAAAAGGAGGCAATGAAATAGAAGAAAAGAATCGGAATCGCAATGCAGTGCAACCGTACAGAATGGAAGAAGCGACCGAGCTTTGGAGCCGGGAGGAACTTTGGGATACCAACGAACAAGTACGGGATCTTTCGATCAAGCTCTTTCAAAAAGCAGCCGACACAAAGGGAAATTCTATGATCTCGCCGACCTCGATCCTGATGGCGATGTCGATGGCCGAAAACGGCGCGGCAGGTGAAACCAAAAAGCAGATGGAAACGGCGTTCGGCATGAGAACCGGCGCGCTCAACCAGTGGATCCAAGCCTGGTCGGCGGTACAGCCGCAAAGCGATGCGGACGGCAAAGGCCGGATAAACGTGGCTAACTCAGTATGGTACAATAACAGCGACGCTTTTGAGCTGAATCCGACCTATCAGAAGACCCTGAAGGATATTCTGCAGGCGGACGTGCGCGGCGGCGACTTTTCGAGCAGCACGGTCAAGGCGATCAATCGTTGGTGCAACCAGAATACCTACGGTATGATCGACAAGATCGTTGACGAGCTTTCACCGGCACAGCAGGCCGTACTGATCAACGCGGTCGCGTTCGAGGATCAGTGGAGCGAGCAATACCAGGGAAGTCAGATCAAAAAAGAAACCTTTACCGATGAAAACGGCAAAAAAAAGAAGATCAGTCTGATGTACTCTGAGGAAGAGACTTATTGCCAGGATGACCTTGCAACCGGTTTTATCAAGACCTACAGCTCCGGCTATCGGTTTGTGGCGATCCTGCCGAACGAGGGCGTTTCGGTGGCGGAATATCTGAAACAGATGGACGGCAAACGCTTTGCGGCGTTCATCGATTCCGGACAGCACGCCGTGGTTCACGCAGTGCTTCCGGCGTTCAAGTCAGAGTATCAAACGACCGCACTGCCGAAGATCTTCCGGCGGATGGGCATGGAGAACCTGTTTGACGCGGCGGCAGCCGATCTTTCGGGGATGGGGACGTGCAGCGGACAGAACCTGTACGTCGACGAGATCCTGCACAAGACCTATATCGATGTCAACCGTGAGGGCACGCGAGCGGCGGCCGTGACGGGCGTCATGGTCAGAGCGACCGCGCTGAACCCGGAACCGATCCGCGAATATACGGTACGTCTGGATCGTCCGTTCCTCTACGCGATCCTCGACGCCTACACCGGAACGCCGGTCTTTCTGGGGACGATGATGAGCGCGGATTAGCGGCTGCGCGCCCGGACAGCAGGGCGGCCATGCCCGCGGGACACTCGCAAAGCGGGATGACCGAGCGCCGGGCGGCCATCTCCGCGGATATCCGCAAAGGATGGAGCAAAACTCGTATTGAGAAAGGAGCGTGCGAAATATGAAAAGAATGTGGGCATTGGCCTTGGCGGCACTGCTGGTGCTTTCCCTTGCGGCCTGCGACGCGAATGACGAAAAGCTGTCGGCCGGTACCGTAAAACTGCAAGCCGCCGACGGACAGGAGACGGCCGATAAAGAGCGGGTACCGGGCTGCCCGGTCGGCTGGGAGGATCGTGTGCGGGACTTCTCTCTGCGCTTGTTCCGTGAAGCTTATGCGATGCAGAACGATGAGAACGCCGCGGAGACTGCGGCAGGCGCTGCAAACCGCGCGGCACAAGGCGACTTCGTCATCGCCCCGGCTTCGGTGCTGACCGCGCTGCTGATGGCGGAAGAGGGCGCGGACGGTGAGACAGCCGTGCAGATCCAAGATACTGTCGGAAGCGAGGTGTTCTACGCGCGGGAAGCCTTTGAGAAGATCCTGAACGCCAAGGGCGAGGGGACGCAGCTCCATACGGCGAACTCCGTCTGGTTCCGCAAGGACGAAGACCGCCTGCAGGTACAGCCGAACTTTCCGGCAGCCATGCAGCAGCTGTTCGGAGCGGAAGTCTTCCGCGCGGATTTTGACGAAAAAACGCGCAAGGACATCAACCAATGGTGCAAAAACAACACCAAGGGCCGCATCGAAAAGATCTTGGACGAACCGATCTCTTCCGAGAGCATGCTTTACCTGATCAATGCCTTGACCTTTGACGGAAAGTGGCAGAAACCATATGAAGATCATCAGGTCGCGGACGCGGAGTTTACCTGCGAGGACGGCAGCGTACAGACCGCGGAGATGATGTATGACACGGAGTACGCCTATCTCGCGAACGAGCTGGCGGCTGGGTTTGTCAAGCCGTATGAGGACGGTTACAGCTTTGTGGCACTGCTGCCGAACGAGGGGCTGTCGATGGCGGACTTTGTAAACGGGTTGACGGAGGCTTCTTTCGCGGAACTGCTGAGTTCGAAAAAGGAAGTTCCGGTGGAGACCGGCATGCCGAAGTTCAAGACCGAGAGCGGCGCGGAACTCTCGGCAGCGCTCAAGGCGATGGGGATCCGGAATCTGTTCGATGTGAACCGCGCGGACCTGAGCCTCATGGCGACCGTGACCGACGGCAATCTCTATGTATCCAGGATCCTGCACAAGGCTTTTATTGAGACAGACACCGCGGGCACCCGGGCCGCCGCGGTC
>ERZ808240.4286-NODE-4286-length-12781-cov-10.289800_pt1 | contig 12781 bp, 7 predicted proteins | sample MGYA00521084_ERZ808240 | MGnify/ENA primary metagenome ERZ808240 (study PRJEB31516, sample SAMN03275571) | gut metagenome | biome: mammalia-associated habitat; material: feces | host: Papio cynocephalus | place: Kenya | collected 2012-08-06 ... | reverse complement strand
TCCGCAGCCTCGTAGATTGATACCTGTATTACAAAAGATGTTGGAAACAAGGTAAAAAAAGAACAGGGAAATAGTCCTTCAAGTCTTTGCGGAGCAAAACGAGTGCCTTCTGTATTCTGTAATCAACTGTTTTTGCCGAGATGTTCAGCTTTATGGCTATTTCCTTGTAAGTGCAGTCGTGGAAACGGTGTAAGACAAAAGCTTCGCGGTATTTGTCTGGAAGCTGGTTGATTGCTTCGTGTATGTTCTTGACGAGTTCTTCTACTTGATATGGCGATGTTTCCGTATAGTCATCCTGTATGTATTTCTTCCAGTATAAATTCTCACGCCTTCTTTTGGCAGAGTTCTGTTCTATTCTTGTAAGGCATTTTAGGTGAACAGATTTGTAAAGGAAGGCAGAAAGACTTGTATGGATAAATAGAGCTTCACGGTTTTGCCAAATCCATAAAAACAGGTCCTGCACGATTTCTTCTACATCCTCGAAAGTCACGAACTGGTATGCGTAAACACAAAGCGGCTTGTAATACTTGTGGAATATGGCATTGAAGGCCTCCTTGTCACCATTTCTCAATAGTGACAAGTTCAGCTCGTCTTGCTTCAAATGTCCGTTCTTTTCCATGTGTTAATTGTCGTAGGTTCGATGAGTTGTCTTTTTTATGGTAATCTTGTCGTTGCTGAGTTCCTTTCAAGACATGGCAAAGTTACAAATAAAATATGAGAAACTCTCTCCTTTTGGAGAAATATTTGCTGTCATGTAACTTTTTGTCCACAAGTTGACCACTCTGATTGTTACTTTTATATTTTATGTTGACTCAGTTCGGTTTAGTCATACTTATGGTTGACAGCTTATGTCAGTATTTGTAGCTATCAGCTCTCTCCTTAATGGGTGCTGAGTAGTTGCATTTTTTCAGTTGGATGAAAAAAATAGAAAGATTTTTTTAGGAAGTTGTCTTTTGGCTTGGTCATATAGATAAATAGCGAAGAAAATGATGATGGCTAACAAGAGAAATATAGAAAGTTTGCTCCCTCTCTATTTTGAGGGAAAACTTGAAGGAGAAGAGCTTCTGCTGGTAGAACGGTGGGTAGAAGAAAGCCCTGAGCATCGAGCAACAGCCAAGGATATGGCAGGCATATACCGAGACGTGGATACGTTGTTTGTCGTGGAAAATACAGACGATGTAGAGGCACTCAGACAAGTAGACAAGAGACTGAAACGCAGCCGTATAAAGGAATTGTTGAGAAAGATGGAGCGGGTGGCAGCTGTCCTTTTGCTGCCTGTGCTCATGTTGAGTATTTGGCAGTATACTGCTCATGAGAAGGAGAGTGTCGGCGAGTTGTCGTTTACGGCAAACCCGGGAATGACAGCCAAAGCCCAATTGCCTGACGGAACCACTGTTGTGCTCAATTCAAATTCTACATTGAGTTATCCGTCTTCTTTTAACGGAGAACAGAGGGAGGTGAAACTCTCTGGTGAAGCCTATTTCGCTGTTGCCAAGGATGCCAGCCATCCTTTTGTAGTCAAGACTCCTTATCAGGCAAGCATCAGAGTGTATGGAACAAAGTTCAACGTGGAGGCTTATCCCAAAGACCATTTGCTGACTGCGACGTTGTCGGAAGGTAGTATTTCGCTCAACTATATGGACGAGAACGGCAATATGGCGGAGAAAATGATTTCGCCGGGACAGTCTATCAGCTATCGCAACTATCACAAGCCTCAGTTGAATACAGAGGTGTTTGTTGATGCCGCAATCTCTTGGACAGAGGGAAAGATTATATTCAAGGACACTCCGGCAAGAGAAGTTCTACGTCAGTTGGAAAAGCGTTATCCTGTAAAGTTTGTCGTTCACAGTCCTCAGATATATGAGAATCGGTTTACGGGCACTTTGGAGGAGCAACATCTCGACAGGGCTTTGTATGCCTTGAGCCAAACATCCAATATGAAGTTCAAACCAAGGTCGGCAGCCAATCCTTATCAAAGAATACAAGTATTTGACATATATAGTAACTAATCAACCAATTTTTGACATTATGGATAGAAATACATCGTGAAAAAATGCAGGAAAGTATTGGCGTACTCCCTGCATAGTTTAGTCTTGTAACATCTGCCATGAGGCGGCAGACAATATTTACTTTAAAACCATTACAAAAGTATGAATAAAAATTCAAGTACACGCCCTGTCGGTAGAAAACTAACAATTTTTATGCTTTTTTGTTTATTAAGCATGTGTTTTTCTTCCATATGGGCACAAAATGTAACATTGTCACAACATGCAAGGCCTTTGAGGAAGGTTCTTGGTGAAATTGAACGGCAGACTGGCTATAAGTTCTTCTACAACAACAGTCAGGTAGATGTCGAAAAGAAAGTAAATGTTTCGAGCAAGAAGGAAAACTTGGACAAAGTTTTGGCACGTTTGTTTCAAGGGACCAATGTCAGTTACAAAATTTCAGGAAAAACAATCTTTCTGTCGCAGAAAGAAACCGCTCCAACAAAAACACAACAGAAGAAAGTGTTGGTTTCGGGTGTTGTCAAGGATGACAATGGAGAAACCGTGATAGGTGCATCGGTCAAAGAAAAGGGAACCAAGAACGGCACCGTTACTGATCTGGATGGACAGTTCAGCATGGAGGTGACTCCCAATGCCATGCTGGAAATCTCATACATAGGATTTACCACTCAGATGGTAAAGGCAAGCCCTCGCAAGATGGATGTCATGTTGCAGGAAAACTCCACCATGATGGACGAGGTGGTAGTTGTGGGATATGGTGTGCAGAAGAAGTCGGACCTGACAGGTGCTGTCGTTTCCATCAGTTCTGAAGCACTCGACAGCCGTCCGAGTCCTAACTTGATTCAGTCTTTGGAAGGAGCCATCCCGGGCTTGAACGTATCAACTACAGGAAACAATGCCGAGGGCTCGTCGTCGGTGACCCGTATCAGAGGCGAAAAGTCCATTTCGGCAGGCAACAAGCCGCTGATTATCCTTGACGGCATTCCTTTTGACGGACCTTGGTCGGAGTTGAACCCTAACGACATCAAGTCTATCGAAGTGCTGAAGGATGCATCGTCTTCTGCCATCTATGGTGCCCGTGGCGCCAATGGCGTTATCCTCGTTACCTCCAAGAGAGGCGAGAAGGGCAAGCTGTCGGTTTCTTACAATGCTTATGTGACATTGGACAAGGCATACAACTTGCCTAACCTAATGAATGGCGAAGAGTTCTATAACTATAAGGAGGAAGCCTTGCGCTTGGCAAACACCACCACTCCTACCCCCGAAAATCCGACTCCTTGGATGGGGTCGTTCACACAGACCGAGTTGGCGATGCACGAGGCAGGAGAGTCTACAGACTGGCTTCGTGAGGTAACCCGTACAGGTGTCAAGATGCAGCATAACCTCTCCTTGCGAGGCGGTGCAGAGAAGACACGCTTCTTTATCTCTTTAAACTATACCAACAACAAGGGAACAGCCAAAGGCAACGAGTTTGAACGTTTCAACTTGCGTTTCAACTTGGATCAGGACTTTACCTCTTGGCTGCATTTCTCTACATCTACCCAGTTGGGTCGTTACGATCGTGGTGGTAGTACGGCAACCTTCTGGCGAGCGTTCCGTATGAACCCGTTGTCAAGGGCTTACAACGAAGACGGCTCTATCCCGAACTCGTCTTGGGAGGATTCCAGCGAGGCTTTTGCCGTTAATCCGCTGAATTCTCTGAACAACATAACCAAGGATGTGCGTATCAAGGTGATTACCAACAATTCTTTGGAGGTGAAGTTCCCATTTGTCAAGGGATTGAGCTATAAGCTGAATACTGGCTATACCTATTCCAACAGCTCTTGGAAACAATATCAGGGACTGGATACTTATTATGGTGCGAGAAGCAATGGCATCTTGGATACAGACGACTGGCATACGGAAGACTGGATCGTAGAGAACATCGTCAGCTACAACAACACCTTCGGCAAGCACCATTTCTTTGTGACAGGTCTTTATTCGGCACAGAGCAAGGTGTATGAGCAGAACAAGATGAATGGTAAGGGATTTCCTAACGATGTCATGTACTATTATCAGATGAACAAGGCTGCAACAGCTTCAGGCAGTCAATCGTACACCAAGGAAAACCACATTTCCCAGATGTTGCGTATCAACTATGCTTACGATGAGCGCTATCTGCTTACCTTTACCGTGCGTCGTGACGGATATTCTGCTTTTGGTTCAGACAACAAGTTTGGCGTATTCCCGTCGGTAGCTTTGGGATGGAATGTTTCCAACGAGAAGTTCTTCCGTGGCAAGGACATCAACAAAGTGATAACCAACTTGAAGTATCGCCTGTCTTGGGGACGTAACGGTAACGAGGCAATCAGTGCCTATACCACATTGCCAAACCTTTCCACATTCAACTATCTGAATGACGACCATTCGGCTTCTTATGGTTTCTATCCGCAGAAGCTGGCTTCTCCTAACTTGGGATGGGAAACTACTTCTTCACTCAATACGGGTGTCGACATCTCTTTGTGGAATGGTCGTATACAGAGCAGCTTGGACTTCTATTGGAGCAAGACAAAGGATTTGTTGCTGAATCGTTCTATCCCTACCATCAACGGTACAAATTCCATTACCGAGAACATCGGTTCTACAAAGGGAAATGGTTTTGAGTGGCAGATTGTCTCCAACAACATACGTACCAAGGATTTCTCTTGGCAGTCTACCCTCAACCTCTCGCATAGCCATACCGAGATAGTGGATGTAGGTCTGTATGACGAGAATGGAAATCCTACCGATGATGTGGCATCGAGATGGTTTATCGGCAAACCGATCAGTGTAAATTACGACTACAGGAAGATAGGTATTTGGCAGATTACGAATGCCGAGAACCCGGAGGGACCTCAGGACGAGCGCAATCCTTACTCCATTCCCGGTTATATCAAGTATCAAGATAAGGACGGAAACGGTATCATCAATACTGACGACCGTCAAATCATAGGCTCCACAGAACCTACCATAAGAATAGGACTCAACAACAAGTTCACTTACAAGGACTTCTATTTGAGCTTTTTCTTGACAGCACAGTTGGGACAGACTGCATCGAATGCACTCTATGACTGCTCAACAAACTCTTATCGACAGAATCGTCTGATGGTTAATTTCTGGACGCCAGAAAATCCCACCAACGACTATCCCAAGAACTCGCTCGACACTTCAGTGAACCCCATGAACTGTAGCTTCTACGAGAAGACCGATTTCCTGCGGTTGTCAGACTTGACATTCGGCTATTCTGTTCCAAAGAAATGGTTGGGAAAATGTTTCCTTCGCCGTGTTGAGGCTTATGTCAATATGCGTAACCTCTTTACATGGACCAGTTGGACAGGTATGGATCCAGAGTTTATCTCCGACCAATATGCTACACCGCCGGTACGTTCGTTTACCTTTGGCTTGAAGTTGGACATTTAAGTAGAAAACAATAAACAGATAATATAATGAAGAAATATATAAGTTTGGTGCTTCTTTCTTTGGCAGCCTTCCTGGTAGTAGGTTGCGACGAGAGCAGCTTCTTGGAGGAAAAGCCCAAGGCCGACCTCTATCCAGAAAATTTACTTGTAAACTATGACGGTTTCAAGTCGATGAATATCTCATTGTATGGTATTGCCCGCACCGAATACCGTCGGGCTGATGCTTTGGGAGGAAGTATTCCTTTGGTACTCCATTCTGCCTGGGATGGCGGTACGGATGTGGCTTGGGCAAACAATTCGACTTCTGCTCTTCAGTTTATGTATAATCCCAAGTTGATAGACCGTACAGACCTCGCTATCTTCAGCAACATCTTCCAGTGGTGCTATAGAATCATCAATACAGCCAATATGGTTATTACGCGAGCAGAAAATGGCGGCATAGACTGGCAGGGCGGAACAGCCGAAGGTAATGCGTCGCATAAGAACGAGGTGCTCGCCGAGGCTCGCTTGTTCCGTGCTTGGGCTTATCGACACCTGACTCTTACTTATGGTGCTGTGCCTCTCTCTACAGAGGAGATTACGGGTATGAACTATCGTAATGACTGGGAACGCAACTCCGTGGAGTCTATCCGTGAGGTAATGGAGCAGGATTTGAAGTTTGCTGTAGACAACTTGCCTATGCGAGCAGGCAACAACAGCAAGGTGTCGCAGGCAATGGCTCGTCATTACCTGGGTGAGTTGTATCTTGCCGAAGACAAGCCTGCCGAGGCTGCCGAGGTACTTCAGCCTTTGTGCGAGGGTACAGATTATTCCCTGATTACGCAGCGGTTTGGTTCTAACGCTTCTAACCCTGGTTGTCCTTTCATCGACGTGTTCCGCACTCCGATGTATGCAGACGGCAATACTGAAGTAATCTTTGCCTTTGTCAATACCGAACCAGAAAATAGTTCGTATGGTACAGCCGAGGTGTATATGAAGAGTACTTACAAGGGATACTATTCCAACGACGGTGTCATAAAGAAGAGCAACTTGCAGAATCCTGATTATACAAACAAAGAATGTACATGGCCTCAGGCTTTCTGGTTGGCAAACGGTGGTAAAGGTGCCAGCCGTCTGGCTATATCCCGGGGCGTGTTGCGTCTTTATAATTATAAGGACATGGGCAAGACAGACGACCGTATTGGTAAATACTCTATGGTATGGAACATTTATCAGATCAATGCACAGGGACAGCAAGAAGAGTTCCTCAACAACGGAAAGGCTGTGATAGATACTACCGTTACCAATGCCATGCTTGACGACAACAAGACCACGATTAAAAAGTGGAATTGGCCTTCTGTACGTAAGTGGGACTATGTGGCTCCCGTCAAGGCCAATGGCGACAAGGATGGATGCTACCAAGACATCTCTTACTTGCGTTTGGCTGATTCTTATCTTCTTTATGCCGAGGCACTTTACAAGCTGCAGAAGTATGACAAAGCTATCATCTATATCAATAAGATAAGGAATCGTTCCAACGCTGTCAGCATCACAGAGGCTGACTTGCAACAGGGTGGGCTCGACCTGATACTTGACGAGCGCGCCAGAGAGCTGTTCTCTGAGGAGGAGCGCCGTGAAACTTTGATCCGTGTCAGTCAGGAAGGAGGAAAGGACGAACGTGATGTAAACAATTATTTCAAGCGTCGTACTCGTGCATTGAATGAAATCGCAGGCAGAGATGCCCGTGGTATGAATGATTACGAGACACCTGTGCTCTTCCCGATTCCTCACAAGTTTATCGAGTCCAACACTGGAAGACCTTTGGAGAACAATCCTGGTTATACAAATTAATACTCGTACTTGGGAATTGAAAGAAGCTAACTTCTATCATTTCCATATTGTTAATTTTTAGATTGTGTCGTATGTAAGACTCCGTGGTTGCTTTACTTGTTCCAAGGCTTCAGCCACGGAGTATTTAACATCATTTTTAGCTTATGATGATTTGTTTTGTAATAACAATCCTGGTGATAGTACTTACAGCCATAGCATTATATCGCAAACTGAACCCGCAAGGAATCCTGATAACAGCAGGCTTGCTGATGTGCATCATCTCTCTATTGGCTTTTGCAAATCCCATAGCATTGAAGTCCTCCACCGGGAACCAGTGCTTTGATATTGTCAAGTTGGTAGATGAAACATTTGTCAGCAACATCTCTCGTGCTGGTTTGATGATTATGACCATAGGAGGATATGTTGCTTTCATGAACCATATCGAGGCAACACAAACGTTGGTGCGCTTGTCGACGAAACCTTTGGCTTTTATGCGGCGTTGCCCCATGGTGGCGGCTGTTCTTGCCATTCCTATAGGGCAGATGCTTTTCATCACAACTCCCTCTGCTACAGGCTTGGGACTTTTGTTGGTGGCTTCTATTTATCCTATTCTTGTCAATCTGGGTGTCAGCAGACTTACGGCTCTTTCCATGATAGCGGCGACAACCTTGTTCGACCAAGGACCTGGGTCTGCCAACACAGCCCTTGCAGCCCAGTTGATAGGAATGAACAATGTGGAGTATTTTATCACGCTTCAGTTGCCAGTTGTGCTTCCCACCTCAATAATAGTCATGCTGACTTTCTGCTTGTCTAACTGGTATTTTGACAAACAGGCCAAGAGTGATGGTGGTCAAGAGGTGAAGGTGGAATCTGTAGTTACTATAGCACCTGCTTTCTATGCTTTGTTCCCGACACTTCCCCTGGTGCTGCTTGTCGTGTTTTCTCCTTTTGTAGGCATCATAGAATCTCCCGTCAAGTTGGACACCACAACGGCCATGTTTACGTCCTTGTTGTTTGTATTGGTGATTCATTTCTTGCGCATCCGTAACTTGCGTCAGGTTTACGAATCTGTAGGAGCTTTCTGGAAAGGAATGGGCAACGTGTTTGGCAAGGTAGTAACCTTGATAGTTGCATCCGAAATTTTCTCCAAGGGCTTGATACAGCTTCATTTTATCGACAATCTGATACAACTTTCCACTGGGGCGGGATTCTCAGAACTTGCCATCGTGATCGTCTTCACCGTTATCATTTATGCAGCAGCTGTTTTGATGGGAAGCGGCAATGCGGCATTCTTTTCATTTGGTCCGCTGATGCCAGGGATTGCGTCTCAATTGAATGTCCCTACGTATGTCATGGTTCTGCCCTCGCAGTTGGCTTCCAGTATGGGACGTTCTGCATCGCCTATCGCAGGAGTGATTGTCGCCATTGCCGGCGTGGCTGGAGTTTCTCCTATGGAACTTGCCAAACGTAACTTGGTTCCTCTGACGTTGAGTGTTGTGTTCTTGATTACGTATCATCTGCTTGTGTTATGAATTACAGAACTTTTGTATGTGCATCTTTCAAAGAAATGCATATAGTACTTAAATGATTTGACTTATGAACAATTTGTTTTTGATTAAAAATACCCGTCTCTATGCTCCTGATGACATGGGGATGAAAGATGTCCTTGTAAGTGGCAGTAAGATTGCAATGATAGATGACAAGATAGATTTGACGGGCACAGATGTAACAACTTGGGATGTGGAAGGCAGAATTGTAACCCCAGGCTTTATTGATAGGCATGTCCATGTCATAGGAGGCGGCGGTCAGAAAGGATTTGCATCCTTGGCTCCGGAAGTGACGGTAAGCGAACTCGTGGCTTGTGGAACTACTACGGTTGTGGGGCTGCTGGGAACCGACGGCTTTGTCAAAGATCTCCCTTCTTTATATGCCAAGGTCAAGGGACTGAGCCAAGAGGGACTTTCTGCCTATATGCTGACAGGTTATTATGGTTTGCCGACTCCTACTTTGACAGATAGTGTGGCAGAAGACTTGATATATATAGACAAGGTGATTGGTTGTAAACTTGCCATGAGTGATGATCGCAGTGCCTTTCCTACAGAGCAGGAAATTATGCGTCTTGTCAATCAGGTGCGCTTGGGTGGCTTTACATCTGGGAAAGGTGGCTTTCTGCATATTCATTTGGGCAATCTGCCTTCGGGAATCTCTATGCTGATAGATATTGCTAAGAAGTATCCTACTCTTGTGAAATACCTTTCGCCTACCCACATGATTCGTACGGAAATACTCTTCGAGCAGGCTGTCGAGTTCGCACTGTTGGGAGGTAATGTCGATTTCTCTACGGGTGGCACCCGCTTCCAGTTGCCGCATCAATGCGTTATTGAGGCAATGAAACGTGGGGTGGAGCTGAGCAAGATTACTTTTTCAAGCGATGGGCACGGAGGTGTGCGGCGTATAGACCCTGTAACGGGAGAGGATACTTATCGGCCAGCTCCTCTTGACTTGAACTTCAAGGAAGTGAAGACCTTGGTAAACGAATGTGGCATGCCTTTGCGACAGGCTTTGAAGTTGATAACCCAAACTCCCGCCCGCCAGATGTACTTGGACAACAAGGGCGAGATAGCAGTCGGCAAGGATGCTGATTTCTGCGTTCTTGACTCACAGCTTAACTTGACAGATGTTGTCTTGAACGGCAAGATGGCGATGCAGAATCAGAACGTCATAAAGAAAGGGAGGTATGAAAGATGAAACAGATGGATAGATATTTGGTAGGATTGCTTTTGCTCTTGTGCCCACTCGCAGCCATGGCAGGACGGAAACTTCTGCAACGTGGTGAGGGAATGTTTACCTTCTCTGACCCTGTGGCATCGGACATCAAACCTGTAGAGGTACATTACTATATTCCAGAGGAAGGCGATGTAGCTGATTGCCCCATTGTCTTTGTCTTTCAAGGAAACGACAGGAACTACACTTACCTGATGGATGCTTGGGGAAAGGAAGCCAGAAAGAGACATTTTATCGTGCTCGTTCCGCAGTTTCCAATGAAGCATTTTCCTCTTCATCTCTATCAGGAGGTGGGCGTGATGAATAAGGAACATACCCGGCTGACAGACAGAAACAAGACAACAGCAAGCATGATAGACAGAATGTTCGAGTATGTGAAGAGCCACACTGGCACCAAGCGTAGCGACTATGAGGTTTACGGACACTCGGCAGGCGGACAGTTTGTGCAACGCTTCATGATGATGCACGACAGTCCATACGTGTCGCGTGCGGTTGTTGGAAGTCCAGGCTGGTATACATTCCCCGATTCCACCCTCGACTATTCTTATGGAATCAAGAATGTGCCCTATATCGACAGCGTGGCTTTGAAACGATGGTTCAATAAGGATATTGTTATACAGACAGCCGACCGTGATACGGTCAGGGAATGGTTCTTGCGAAAGACACCCGAGGCTGATGCCCAAGGCAGGAACCGTCTGGAGCGCGGCAAGCGATTTTATGAATATTGCCGGCAGATGGCTGCTGTGCATCATTGGCCATTCAGATGGCGTGAGCAGACTGTCAAAGGAGTAGGCCATGAGTCTGTGCCGATGGGAATGGCAGCACTTGACATAATTCTGCAACCTGTAGATGCCATTGTCCAAACACCGACGATGGGTTTGGGAAATGGTGATTCGGTTGCTTCCTTCCATATGGTATCGAACTATCTTGAAACACTAGCAAAGCAGTCTCCTTCTGTGGCACATTGCCGTACCGTAGGCATCACTCCCAATGGGCGTACGATAATGTTGCTGAGAATAGGAGAGGATAAGAGTGGCAAGAAACTTAGAGTATGGATACAGGGCGGACTTCATGGCAACGAGCCTGCTCCCGTTGATGCGGTTTGCCTGTTGGCTGATTATCTTTTGCATACAGTCGAAGGACAAGCCCTTGTCAAGGATTTGGACATTACTTGTCTTGCAGTTGCCAATCCCGATGGCTACGACAAGTTGCAAAGGGAGTCGGGTTCTGGTCTGGACTTGAATCGGGATATGACGAAGATGGCAGACCCGGTGACGACCGTCTTGAAGCGGGCATGGCTGGAGTTCCGTCCAGATGTTTCTTTCGACATTCATGAGTTCAATCCTCGCCGCAAAGAAGTCAGGGAGTTCTATGGAGCAAGTCTGGAGACCGATTATGATGTGCTGCTGATGACAAGTGGGCACCCTAATATCCATCCCGCTTTGAAGAGGCTGCAACAATATATGTTTGTTCCTGACATGCACAAGGCTTTGACCCAAAACGCATATACTTATGCTCCCTATTTCACTCCGCAGGTAGCAAACGGACAGATGAATGCCAATATGGAGGCAAAGAGTCCCCAGTCGAGTTCCACATGGAATGCCTTGGCAGGTTCTGTTTCCTTGTTTGCTGAAATCAAGGGGATTGGGTATGGAAGAAAACTATTCGAAAAACGTGTGATGGTAGGATTTACGTTGGCTAAGCAGGTGCTTTCTACGTCTTCCGACCATAAACACGAGATTGTGAAGGCGACGAGAGTTGATGTTGCTGATTGTGCCGATTCTGTTGCTGTCGCTTTTCATGCTAAAGAGAAAACGGTGAGTTACTCCTTCTTGAACCTTTCAACGGGTAAGGTGGAGACGAAGAGTATGGTGGGAAAGGATGCTTTGGATCCTCAGGTAGATGTTTGCCGTAAGCGGCCTGCAGCTTACCTCTTGAAGCCAAATTGCCAAAAGGCTGTTGGCAAGTTGCGCCAGTTGGGGATAGAAGTACGTATGTTGGACAAGGACGAGACTCTGAATGTGGAAGCCTATGTGCCTCATCATGTAAAACGGCAAAAGAAGCTGTGGGAAGGTGTACATCCTGTTTTTATGCAAGTGTCAGTTTCCTCTCAAACCGTCAAAGCAAAGAAGGGATGGTTTTTGGTGAATGCCCGTCAGAAGATGGCTGACTTGATTGTTACATTGCTGGAACCAGAAAGTGCCAATGGCTATGCGGCATTCGAGGTCCTGCCAGTCAAGGAGGGAAACGCATTGCCCTGGTTTCGTGTTAGCAGATGTTTTTTCCCTTGAAAAAAGTTACAATGCAACTTCAAGCTTAGGTTCGTAAGTGTGCTGACTATGCTCGGCAGCCCTGCTGAGCATAGTCACAATTTTCCAAATCGGTAAACCAAGAATAGTGCGCCTTGTCCCAATACAAGTGTGTACAACTGCAACGGCTGTGGCTAAGCCCATGTCCTTCGCGGAAGTGGCGCAGGGCTTCCATGCTGAACTCTTCGTCTGGATAAATATTGGAAAAAATTAGAAGTGTCAATTCTTTCATGTTCATTCCTCCTATCTGACATCATGCAAAAAGTGTTCCTATAGATGCCATTGGCAAGTTTCTGAGATTAAACTTTGCTAATTTAGGGTGATTAGGGATATTCATTTTACAATTTTGAAGAAAATTTTAGTTTCTAAGATTTTATATAGCCCTAAATTCCGCAACACTATAATTTAATATTTTTTTATAAGTACCTGGACAACA
>ERZ808240.4285-NODE-4285-length-12785-cov-4.905106_pt1 | contig 12785 bp, 11 predicted proteins | sample MGYA00521084_ERZ808240 | MGnify/ENA primary metagenome ERZ808240 (study PRJEB31516, sample SAMN03275571) | gut metagenome | biome: mammalia-associated habitat; material: feces | host: Papio cynocephalus | place: Kenya | collected 2012-08-06 ... | reverse complement strand
AGGCCAGGGCGTCGCGCTCGCGGAGGGCGCTTTTCTATGCGCCGCGTGAAACCGCTCCGGGCATAGCCCGGGGCGGTTTTTCTTTTGGTACCATACTGTTTTGCTTCAGAGGCGCTGCGCAGCGTCAGGCTTCATGTCCTTGCTGTGTGGTCGACCCTTCTGCGCATGAGATGCTTTGCGCTTGCGTTCGCGTGCTGCTGCGGGTTGCCGCGATGGTCGCTACTCTATCTCCTCGTCTAGGCTTTCGAACGGGTCTGCCGCAGGCTCCGCTTCGGCGTGGCTCGGCTTTTCGATTATGGTGTAGGGGACCGCGTCGCTTTTGTCTTTGCTTTTGAAGCTTTCGGCATCGCACAGCTTTACTATCTTGTTGTAGAGCGCTGTGGTGTCCGCTGCGATTTTTGCATCTACGTGGTAGTGGCCGCAGAACCAGTGCTTGTAGGTTAGGCGTTTGCGGATTTCGTCGAGCCAATTTGTGTACTCGTCCATGGGATGCAGCGTTAAGCGATTGGTCGCTTGCGAGATTCCTTCTGCACATGATGTTGGGGCGCAATGCGTTAGAACGATGTCGCAACTCCAATTAGCTGCTTCAAGCGTTTCTAAGGCATGCTTTCGTTCTTCTTCGGAAGGAACCTCCTCGGGGAACCAACCTATGCCCTCAGTGCGGTGTGTGCGGTCGTAGGCGCTTGATGCTGCACCACCCATTGCGAACAACGTTGTTCCCTCATAGGTGTAGAGTTCTCCTCGCATAAGGTGGTAGATGCTTTCTCCTGCTCGATGCACTTTGCCGCCGTTCCACGTCTCTGTGGGCAATGCGTCAAGGGCGGCAAAGCCTTCGTGGTTTCCATCTATGAACAGCGTTGTGAACGGTTTTGCATCGAGCCATCGAAGCCAGTATTGTTCGCTTGGCGTATTGTTCCAGACTAGGCCGAAATCTCCGCAGATGATGACTACGTCTTGTTTTGTGAGGGCCGTCGTGTCGAAGTTCGACGAGTTAAGCTTGCTGATGTCGTATGAGGCGTGAATATCGCCTGTGATGAATATTGACACGACAATTCCTCTGTTTTGCTAGGTATTTACTATGGTTATTAGTTCGCTAACGTTATGTCGTCGTTACACATAACGTTGCCGTATGTAACAGGCTGGTATGGCCGACCCTTAAAAGAGCGAGGGGGTTTGTGGCGCTGGCGCTGCAGGTGCTGCTTTCGTGCGTCGTGTTTTGGGGCGCTGCTGCTTGATTTCAGCTAGCTCTTCCTTCATCTCTTCGTTTTGCTTGATTATCTCGTCAAGCTTTTCGGTGAAGCCAGATAATTGCAGCGCTACGCTGGATTCTTCTTCTACATAGCGTTGCAGCGCTTCGGTGATAGCTGCTGTTCTGGTGATGCCACGTTTTGAGGCTACGGTGTCAACGGTTTCGGCGAGTTGCCGGTCAACCCATGCTGCTAGCTGACGCTTGTCTTGACTGTGCTCGACTGCCATGGTGCGTTCTCCTGTTAGTGTGTGTTTGCAATCTGCTTCAGTATGTTCAGTATAACCGGTTTAAGACGGTTACCGGGGTTTGTCAACGATAGTTTTTTGCGAATGAAAGATACTTTCCGGTAACGCTGCTCATGTGGTTGTCAGCTCTTGCGCTGAAGACAAAGCGTTGGGCTCTAATGCGGGGTGGGTTTGCTCATTGTTGGCGTTCCGGAGTATTCGTGTGCGGGCTGGGTTTTCATTGATTTCTCCATTTGAGGGTGCGCCTGCTGCAAATCTGCAAGATTTTATTTGCACACTGGCGTAACAAAGGTTTGATCTTGGCACGTAGAGGTGCAAGGTTCTGAATACTTTTATCGCCTAAAACGGCATTATGTTTGCAAGGTTGGTGCGTCATGCTTAGTGGTGGTTGGGCGTGTCGTGCATTTCGCGTTGGGCTGGTTTATGCAAACTGGTACGGGGCAGTGCGGCATGCGGTGCACATGGGCTGGCAAGAAAGGGCGCAACATGGGAATGATGAACATATGCTTATCGCACGATACGGCGTTTCAATGGTTGATGCGTAATAAGAACCCTCGGCGACGCGGACTTGGGAGCAATGCGCGGGTGCTGCCGCTGTCGTCGCCTTCGGTGCAACAGGGCAGGCTTCTGCACGACGAGCTTTCATTGGCCGAAGGGGCGCTTGAGGTGTTGGTGTGCCGCTCTAACGGCAGGCGAGAGACGGGGTGCATTAAGTCGCATTTGTCGGGCGTTGCGTATCCTGCTGGTTCGTTTGTGCGCGTTCCTGTTGCGGATGTGCCGGGCGTGTACGCGGCCTCGCCTGAGCTGGTGTTTCGTCAGATTGCCGCTAAGCACTCGTTGCTTGAAGCGGTGTATGTGGGGTATGCGTTGTGCTCATCATATCGCGTTGATGGGGCGGTTGAGGGTGGAATCGCATTGCGCGAGGGTGATGACGAGCCGCTGACCTCTGTGGCGCGTATTGGGGAATACTTGCGCAAAACGGAAGGGTCGTACGGTTGCGCAAAAGCGCGTCGCGCGCTTTCGTATGTAAGGGAAGGGTCTACCAGCCCAACGGAATCGGCGCTTGCGATTGGTTTGACGCTGCCGCTGTGTTTGGGCGGGTTCGGCGCGGGCGACATCGTGTTGCGGGGTAGCGTGGATGCCGGGGATGAGGCAGTGCAATCCGCTGATGCCAGTTTTGCGCGAAGCGTTTCGTTGACGATGGAGAGCGGATGTGATGGGGCCGATAGGGTTTCGTTTGTGGTGCTGCGGGGTGGCGAAACGGCGGGCAGAAAGGCGCAATGCGGCAACGTGCTTGAGCACAATGACGCATTCGCTGCTAGCGAGGGTGCGGATGTGCGTAACGCCGCTTTCGCGGAGGTTGCGAGGTGTAGGCAGGATTTAACAGTGACATCATCGCAGATTCGCGAATTCGGCTCGTATGTGAAGCTGTGTGAACGCGTTCGCCGAAAGCTTGCGCTGCGCGATCAGCATCCGAAAAATGCCGAGCTCTCACCTCGGCAGGCGGCAAGAAGAGATGCTATTGCGGCGCGACAGGCTGATTTGTGGCGTACGCTTATATGTTTCAGCTCGTTTCGGCAGGCTGAAACCGGTGAGTGCGTGAAAGTGTTCGACCCACCTTGTGTTCGCGAAGCTCGATAAGGCGTATTCGAAAAAAGCTGTAGCCCGGCAGAGCGATTTGTCGAGGACGGTAAGGGGGCGGGCGGGTATAATGGGCAGCATTATGAATACTATTACAGACATTTTCACCCAAGCCCGCGAAGCGGGCAACCAGCCCATCTCGTTCGAGATTTTCCCGCCGAAAGGGGAGTTGAGCCTTGAGTCGGCTCATAGCATAGCCGATGATTTGGCGAAGCTTGACCCCAGCTTTATCAGCGTGACGTACTCGGCAGGTGGTAGCGGCAACAAAAAGGCTACCGCTGAAATTGCGGCCATGATCCAGGACGAATTTTCCGTGCCTTCGATTGCTCACTTGACGTGCGCCGGCGCGTCGGAAGCTTCCATTGCGGAGGCTATCGCCGACATGAAGGCACGTGACATTCGCAACGTGCTTGCGCTGCGCGGAGATTTGCCCGAGGGCTATAAACCGGGCGATTTTCGCCTTGCGAAGGATTTGATTCCGCGCCTGACCGAGGCAGGGTTTTGCGTGGGCGCGGCGGCGTATCCGGAAGGGCATATTGATTGCGATAGCTTGCGCTTAGATGTGGAGCATCTGAAACAGAAGGAAGATGCCGGCGCAGAGTTTTTCGTAAGCCAGCTGTTCTTCGACAACGAGTATTTCTATCGCTTCTTGGAGCAAACGCAGGCGGCTGGCATAACCAAGCCGATTACGGCGGGTATCATGCCGTTTATGAGTAAGGCACAAATCTCGCGCATGGTGTTCATGTGCGGCGCGTCGCTGCCAAGCCCCATCATTAAGTTGCTTGCTCGTTACGAGAACGATCCGGCAAGCTTGCGCCAGGCTGGTATTGAGTATGCATGCCGTCAGCTTACCGATTTGCAGGCGCATGGCGTTGATGGGTTGCACGTGTATACCATGAACAACCCCGAAATTGCGCGCGCTTCAATGTGCGCGTTGAAGGTGGCGTTGGTGCGATAATGGTGCAATACGGACGATTCGCAGCGCGCCAAGGAAACGGCGTGCGGCTGAATCGCGATGAGGCGCTTGGATACTTGGGATATGCGGGTCAGCAAGTCGATGAGACGTTGCTGGCCCGTTTTCATGAGCTGGCTGATGCGTGCGATGCGGGTATTGAGCCGGTGTACGCATGGGAGATTGTGGACGTTGACCAGGCGCGCACGCGTTGGGATGGGCAAAATCCGTGCGTGGCGCTTGCGGATAGCAAACTGCTGTTGCCCGGTGCAAGCATTGCCGAGCACCTGTATGGCGCGCGCAAGGTTGCGTTGATGGCGTGCACGTTAGGCGCGGCTAGTGAGCGCGAGATGCGCAAGCACGCGGCGTTGAGCGCGGCTGATGGCGTGATGTTCGGCGCCTGCGCTTCGGCGCTGGTGGAGGCTGCGGCTAATGCGGTTGAGGCGTTGGTGGTAGTGCGTGCGCACGATATGGGGCTGCATACCAACTGGCGTTTTAGTCCCGGATACGGCGACTTGCCGCTTGACGTGCAGTCGGCTTTTGTGTCGGAGCTTGACGCTACCAGAAAACTTGGCATTACGGTCACGCCTTCTAACATGTTGGTGCCGGTGAAAAGCGTCACGGCGGTTATCGGCTTGTTCGATGAGGTGAAGGCGGACGCGGACGTTCGCCATGCGTGTGGGGTATGCCAGCTGAAAGGCTGTTGCGAGTTAAGGAAGCGGGGGATTACCTGCCATGGCTGATCAAGGCAAAGTGAACGTGAGCGCTGAGGGCGCCGGCGTTTCGTCGCGTGTGTGCGCAGAGGCGCTTCGCGTTCCTTCGTGCGATTTGACGGGTGTGCGCGTGAAAGACGAACATCTGCATCGAGCGCTGATGGGCGAAGACTACCTGGTGGTTGACGGCGCGATGGGCACGCAGCTGCAAGAGCGCGGCTTGGCGGATGCGGGCGCGTTGCCTGAGCTGTTGAATTTCTCGCACCCCGACGATATTACGGCTATTCATGCCGCGTACGTTGAAGCGGGTGCTGAGGTCATCACCACGAACACGTTCGGTGCAAACAAGTTGAAACTTGAGGGTGTGGCGTCGGTGACCGAAGTGTATGCGGCCGCTGCTGCGTGCGCTCGCGCTGCGGGGGCTCCGTATGTTGCGGGCGATATCGGCCCGACGGGTGCGCTGCTTGAACCTATGGGGACTATGTCGTTTCAGGAAGCGTACGACGTGTTCGCTGAACAGGTGCAAGCTGTTGCGGCGGCTGGCTGCGACGTGGTGCTTATTGAAACCATGGCGGATTTGCGTGAGGCGAAAGCGGCGCTTCTGGCCGCAAAAGAGCACTGCGATCTGCCGATTTTGGTTACCATGACGTTTGGCGAAGACGGCCGTACGTTTTTGGGCACGTCGCCTGCAGTGGCCGCGGAAGTGCTTTCAAGCATGGGCGCCCATGCGGTGGGTTTGAACTGCTCGCTAGGCCCGGCAGAGCTTTTGGGCGCAGCGCAGGATATGGCGGCGCGCGTGCGTTGTCCGCTGATGGTGCAGCCGAATGCGGGCTTGCCGCATGTGGAAGACGGTGTGACGGTGTTCGACGTTTCGCCTGAAGATTTTGCGGCCGCTATGGGCAACATGATGGATGCCGGCGCAAGCATTGTGGGCGGCTGTTGCGGCACGTCGCCCGCTCATACGCGCCTGCTGCGTGCTATGGCCGATGAACGCCGCAGGCCGGTTGCGCGCCCGTACAAGCCCGCATGTGTGCTGTGCAGTGCGCAGGAGGCTGTGGAGCTGCCAGTTGGCGTGCCTCGCATCGCTGTTATTGGCGAGCGTATTAACCCCACCGGCAAACCGAAGCTGAAGGCAGCGCTGCGTGCAGGCGATTTGGATTACCTGGTTGGCGAGGCGGTGCAGCAGCAAGAATGCGGCGCCGACGTTTTAGACGTGAACGTGGGCTTGCCTGAGCTTGATGAGCCTGCGGTGCTTACGGCAGCGGTGGACAAGCTTGCATCAACGGTAACGCTGCCGTTGGTTATTGACTCTTCCGACCCGGTTGCCGTTGAAGCTGCGGTGCGCGGTTATGCTGGCAAGCCGCTTATCAACAGCGTGAACGGCAAGCGCGAAAGCTTGGATGCGGTGCTTCCCATTGTGAAGAAGTACGGGTGCGCGGTTATCGGGTTGGCGCTTGATGAGGACGGCATCCCGCCTACGGCCGAGGGCCGCTTTGCGGTGGCCGAGCGCATCGTGGCCGAAACCGACAAGTACGCAATCCCGCGTACCGACGTGGTGATTGACTGCTTGACCATGGCATGCGCCACGAACCAGTCTGAAGCGTTGGAGATTTTGCGCGCTATCACCATGGTGAAGGACCACCTGGGAGTGCGCACGGTTCTGGGCGTTTCGAACATCAGTTTCGGCCTGCCGCAGCGCAACATGGTGAACTCCACGTTTTTGGCGGCGGCGTTCGGCTGTGGGTTGGACATGCCCATCTTAAATCCGAAGGCCAAGCGCTATGTTGACACGGTGAACACGTTTAGGGTGTTGAATTGCCAGGATAGCGGGGCTGTTGAGTTCATCGGACGTTACGCGAATGCAGATGATCCTTATGAGGCGCCGGTGGGGGCTAGCGTGTCTTCCGATAAGGGCGCTGCTGCTTCTGCGGCACCTGCGAACAGCGACGAGTGCCCTATTGCTATTCCCGAGGCGCTTGCTGATGCTGCCGGCGATGTGCGTGCCATGGTTCATTTGATTATGACGGGCCGCAAGGCGCCTATGACGGCGGCTACTGAAGCGCTACTGGAAGCTCACGACCCGCTTGATGTGGTAAACGGCGTGTTCGTTCCCACGCTTGACGTGGTGGGCGAGAAGTTCGACAAAGGCGCGTTTTTCTTGCCGCAGCTGATGGCGTCGGCCGAGGCGGTGAAAGCGGGCTTTGACGTGGTTAAGGCCCATGTAGGTGACGCACCGGAAGCGGACGGGGCTGCGCAGGTGATTGCGATTGCCACCGTGAAGGGCGATATTCACGACATTGGCAAGAACATCGTGAAAATGCTGCTGGAAAATTACGGTTACCGCGTGGTTGACTTGGGGCGCGATGTTGAACCCGAAGAAGTGCTGCGCGTGGCGCGCGAGCAGCATATCCGCCTGGTTGGCTTGTCGGCGCTTATGACTACCACGGTGCGAGCGATGGAGGAAACCGTAACGCTTCTGCACGAGCAGCTGCCGGAATGCAAGGTGTTCGTGGGCGGTGCGGTGCTTACAGCTGATTATGCACAGCAGATTGGAGCGGATTTCTATGCGAAAGACGCTGCGGAATCTGCGCGCATCGCCGAGAGGTTCTTTGCCGAGCAGGCGTAGGCGTCTGTAAAAGGTAATGGCCCTGCATGCGATTTAAAGCATGCAGGGCCATGTTGCGTTGCGCGGGGGTTGCAGCGATGACGCGGCGACTGCACGCCTGCTGCCGCTAGCCGATGCCGCCGAGGATGATGCCGAGCACGATGACGATGGCGGTAAGCGGCACGAACAGGTAGCGTCCCATGGTTTCGAACCATGCGCCAATGGGCTTAGTTCGCCCAAGCTGCGCTTGCTTTGTGGCAAACCCTTTCGGGCATACCCAGAAAAACATTATGGCGGCAATAAGGGCTCCCAGGGGAATGGCGTAAATACTTACGGCATCCATCCAGGCACTTACGGCATCGCCGTTTTCAATGAATACGCCAACGGCCATGGAAACAACGGCTACGATGGCAACCGCAACCCAGCGCGGCAGGTGCGCTTCTTGCTGCAGGGCTTCGATGGGCGGTTCGTACAGGTTCACCAGGCTGGTGATGGCAGCGCAGGTGACCGCCAGGAAGAACACAAAGCAGAACACGCTGCCAAACGGCATTTCCTGGAAAACTTGGGGTAGCACGATGAACAGCAGCGGCGGGCCTGCTTGCGTGTCGGCGCCGAACGCGAACACGGCGGGAACCACCACCATCGCGGAAAGCACTGCGGCAAGCGTGCTGAAGATGACCACGTTTTTCGCCGAGGACACAACGTTCACGTCTTTTTTCAGGTAGCTGCCGTATACAAGCGTTCCGCCGCCAGCGAGGGAGAGGCCGAAGAACGCTTGGCCGAGCGCAAGAACCCAGGTTTGCGGGTTGGCAAGCGCTTCCCAATGGGGCATGAACAGGTATGCGTAACCATCGAGCGCGCCGGGGAGCATGGCAACGCGCACCAGCAATACCATGAACAGCACGAAAAACAGCGGCATCATAACTTTGTTCAGACGCTCGATGCCGCGCGAAACGCCTAAAACCATAACAGCGAGCGTGATAAGAAGCGCTGCGGCGTGCCAGCCGATGCTGCCGAAATTGCCGGTAATATGGCCGAAGAACGCTCCCATGCTCGGTTGTGCAAGCAACTGGCCCGTGGCGGCGGTGCACAAGTATTTGAGGAACCAGCCAAGCACTACAGTGTAGCCGATGGCGATGCCAAGGGCGGCAAGCACGGGGACGATGCCGATGATCTTGCCGATTTTTTCTGCGTGAGCAACGTTGCGCATGGCAAGCGCTTTGCCGAACGCTCCCATAGGACCGGTGCCCATGGCGCGGCCGAACGACATTTCGCCGATAACGCCCGTTAGGCCTAAGAGCACCACGAAGAACAAGTACGGGATAAGAAATGCCGCGCCGCCAAGCTGCGATACGCGGTAGGGGAATAGCCAGATGCCGGAGAGGCCTACAGCGGAGCCGATGCATGCAATGATGAACGCGGTGCGCGAGGTGAACGAATCACGCGTAGGTGCGGTGCTGCTGGTGTGTGCGGCCATGGTGCTCCTTTCGCGGGGCAACAAAAAAGCCGCCCATTCAGGCGGCTTGAAAGTTTGGTGGAGCCTAGGGGGATCGAACCCCTGACCTCATGGCTGCCAGCCATGCGCTCTCCCAGCTGAGCTAAGGCCCCGAACAAGGTGCGTTAGCTATTATACGAGATATAGCCGACGGTGCAAGCCCTTTTTTCGAGAATTTTGGCGGTGGCGCGTTCAGCGGAAGCAGGTTGCCGTCATGCGGGCTATATGCCGTCCGGTGTCATCTGAAACGTCTACGGTGTAAAAGCCCAGCTTGCGACCCGATTTATCGACAGAGCATTCGGCGATAAGCTTGGTACCTTTCGCGCTGCTTAAAAACTCGATGGTGTTGCTTACCGACACCGTGGGTTGTTCGCCAACGTTGCAGGCAACGGCAAGGCAGAAGTCTGCAAGGGTGAAAATCGCGCCGCCCATGACGCCGCCGGCTGCATTGTAATGCACGCGCGACAGCGGCATTTCGCAGACGGCATGGCCCTTGCTTGCCGCAACAATGGTGCAACCGGCAGCCTGCGTGGCAAACTGATCTTCCTTGAAATACGCGCGAATCTCGTCAAGCGTAGCGTTTTCGGAAAGCATAGGCGGGGGTCCTTTCGAGTGCGAATGCGGTTAACTTTGGGAGGCGCTCGGCTTACGTGCGTTACTGCTGGGGCGCTGCCGTGGTGCCGAAGAGCTCCAGCCAGTCACCGTCATTGACGGTGATGGATTGCGTGCTGCCGCGCAACAGGTATACGGAATCGGTGATGGAATCGTCGTCGAAGCTCAAGTCTTTCATTACGTACGCTGCGTAATCTTGCGAAGGGTTGTGTGGGGCATCGGCGCTGACGGTAACGGTGTAGGTTCCGGCAGGAATATCGGTGCCTACGCGGTACAAGCCGCTTTGATACGGTGCTTGCGGCTGGAAGTCGGCTTCGTCTGCCGGGATAAGCAGTGCGTTATCAACGTTGGGCATAAACGCGATAACCTGGCCTTGCTCAAGGTCGACAAAGTAATTGCCTGTGTAGGAAACGGACGTCTCCAGGCTGTAGGTTCCTGAGCCTTCGGGGCTGAACACGTAAAACGAGCTTTCGGTTGAAGCGCTTCCCTGCATGAAGTACTCGCCGGCATCGATGTCGCGTCCAACAACGTATACACCTGCCGATGCCTGATTGTCGTTTATCTCGTTTGGCAGGTTGCCCGCTGCGTCTTGAATGTCGCTGAGCGTGAATCCGCCGTAGGCATCGCTATCGGGAAGGTTGTCGGGGTCGTATCCATAACCGTATAGATCATCATAATCGTAAGAATGGATGGAATCGGAGCGGTTGTGCAGCGAATCGGCAACCATGCTTACGGTTGTGCAGCCAACGCAACCTCCCAAGCCCAGCAAAAACGCCAGCACGCAGGCAAGCACAATCCACGGCCATTTCTTTTTCGGCTGCGGCTGGCCTGTGTAAGCCGCATAAGGGCTTGGCGGAGCAGCGTAAGGGCTTTGCGGCGCGTTTGCGTACGGGGGCTGCGGCTGCTGCTGATTGCATGGTGCTTGCTGCTGGAAGTGCTGTGCCTGTTGCGGCTGCGCGGCACCGTAGGGCCCGGTAGCGGGCTGATTCTGCGGGACCTGTTGCTGGACGCCAGCTTGTTGGCTTTCGCCTGCCGCTGTTGGCTGATTGACGTTTTCGTTGTTTTGGGAATCGCTCATATGAGGTGCTCCTTTTAAGGTTGTTTCGCCGCCTATCTTAGCACGCCATATCAGCTATGAATTCGTTTGTTAACGCAACGGCATGGTTCGGGCATGCGCTTTCGCACAGGCCGCACCCGATGCAGTAGCGCCAATCGAAAACGAGCGTACCGTCTTTGGCGCTTGGCAACCGTGCTCCGGTGGGGCAGACTTTCGTGCACGCAAGGCAGTTTTCGCACTGGTTGTTTGTGAGCGGGAAAGGCAGCTGCGCGCGCGTTGCAACGCTTGGGTCGGAGTCGATTGCCTGCAATAGTAGCTTGCGCGATAACCCCATAACCTGACGCGTGCGGCCAAGCGGCGCGAACTTGTTGAATTGCGTGCCGGTTCCAAGATGCAACCGCTGGTGTGCCGCAAGGCGCTGGTTTTGTTCGCGCAGCGTTTGCAGGTGCTCGTCGGTGCGCTCGCGCAATGCGCCGGATGCGGCATCTTTAAGTTGTGCGAGCATATCGGTGAAAAGCGCCCGTCGATCGCCGTCGGCGCCGGCGTTTGCCAATCCGGCAAGCAGGCCCTCGTCTTTGGCGTAGGGAAGGTTTTCTCTAAAGCCGATGGAGCGTTCGGCCCATTGTTCGGCACGTGCAATGGCAGTGCTGTACAGCTCCTCGGCGCATGCGCCGGCGCGTGCGCATGTTTCGCAGCGTGCAAGGTCAAGGGATACTTCAACGGTGCTGCCTTCAGTCAAAAGCGCGCACCATGCTTCGGCGGGCAATGCGGCCAGACAGGGTGCAACCACCACGTTGCTTGCAAGCTCGTGGTGGTTGTCTTTGACGTTTTCGGTGCACGTGATGATGCAGGGGCGGTTGCCGAGTGCTGCTTTGCGTGCCTGTGCGTGCAATTCTGCAAGCGTGTTGGTTGTGGGGGAGAATGCGTCGCAGGTTCCCTGGCAGGCGCCGCATAGCGTGCAAGCGTTGCCGTTGATGATGGGCGGTTGGTTTTCGGCAAACGAAAGAGCGTTGTGCGCGCAGGTTTGCGCGCATCGCGTGCACGAAGAGCCATGAGTACGTGTGCAGAAATCCCGCAGCACAAGCATGCGCTGCGGGATTTCGTAAGCTTGCTGTTGCGCGGTGCCGGTCAACAGGTGCCTTTCTGCGGGCTATGCGCCAAAAACCTGAGCGGTAACCTGGTCGATGCGCGCAAGCACATCTTCGCGAGGCAGAAGCTCGATGGATTCGAACAGCGGCGGGGAAACCATGTTGCCGCACACGGCTACGCGCAACCGCTGCAGCACGAATTTCAGCTTCATGTCCATGGTATCGCCGAGTTCGCGGCATGCAGCTTCCAGACCGGCAGCTTCCCAGGCGCGGGACGTATCAGCCAGGATAGCGCGGCAGTTTGCCAAGGCTTCGTCAGCGCGAGCCCCTTCTTTGAGCAGCACCTTCTTGACCGATTTTTCATCTAACTCGGGCACGGTGGCACCCCAGAACATGTAGGCGAGCTTTGCGGGCACTTCGTCAAGACGCTGCAGGCGTTCGGCTACCAGCGGGTACAGCTTTGCGTACCATTCAGGGCGTGCATCGATGTCGGCTTCGGTTGCGCCGGCCTGCACAAGCCACGGGCGAGCGGCGGCCACCCAGGCCTGCGCCCCCATGCGCTGAATGTACTGGCCGTTCATCCACTCAAGCTTTGTTTCGTCGAATACGGCGTCTTTTTTCGTGATGCGGTCGAGCGTGAAAGAGCTGCACAGCGTTTCGCGGCTGATGAGCGTGGTCTCACCGTCAAGGCTCCAGCCCAAAAGCGCCAGGAAATTGACCATGGTATCGGGCAAGAAGCCGCGGTCGCGGAACTCTTCAACGCTTGCGGCCCCGTGGCGCTTGGACAGCTTATGACCGTCGGAGCCGAGGATCATGGACAGGTGCGCGAACATGGGCACATCGTAGCCAAGTGCTTCATAGATGAGGATTTGGCGCGGCGTGTTGGACAGGTGGTCATCGCCGCGGATAACGTGCGTGATGCCCATGTTGGCATCATCGCACACCACGGCGAAGTTGTACGTAGGCGTGCCGTCGGTGCGCACGACGATCATGTCGTCCATAACGTCGGCGGGGAAGGACATGTGGCCGTATACGGCGTCGTCGAACTCGATGGGGCCGTGGTCCAGCGGCACCTTCAGGCGCCAGACGTGGGGCTCGCCGGCTTCGATGCGGCGGGCGGCCTCGGCA
>ERZ808240.4284-NODE-4284-length-12786-cov-37.753122_pt1 | contig 12786 bp, 12 predicted proteins | sample MGYA00521084_ERZ808240 | MGnify/ENA primary metagenome ERZ808240 (study PRJEB31516, sample SAMN03275571) | gut metagenome | biome: mammalia-associated habitat; material: feces | host: Papio cynocephalus | place: Kenya | collected 2012-08-06 ... | reverse complement strand
TGGGAAAATATTTTTTCACAGTTAAGCGCAGCTTGCTGGTGAATAAATATGAAGAGAGAAAAAGAACAGCTAAGTTTTGCCACACACGAAGAACAAGGAACAACAGAAAAAAGGAATAAAACCAGACACAATAGTCTATTAAGGCAGGAGCAACGACAAAAGAAGCTCCGTGCCATCCACATGAAACCCGTCCATCTTTTGCAAACTTCTAAAAAGCCACATTTTCCTCACTTATAGCAAAACTGCCAAAGCCATATTGTCGAACTAAAGTAGTGACACCTTTCCGTCTGCGATATCAACGACTTTTTTGCGACGGGCCACACCTATTATATATAAAGCCTCCTTTGAGGAACAGTGAAAATATTTTTTGACCACTTTGACAAGTTCTTCCTTGCCAACAGACGCAGCTCCACCAGCATACGCCTTACGAACAGCATTCTCTATATCTGCCATCTTGTATTCGTGATGATGTTTGTGCAGATACGAGAACACGATAATAGTAAATACTACCATCAAAACCACTAAGAGAATCAAAACCGAATTGCTCATGATATACAACAGTTAATAAATTGTTTAATAAAAACTTGACTTTTACGTTTCCACGGCAATGCATAAAACAGCAATGTCGCTGCAAATATAACGATTTATCTTCAAACTTCCATCGTACTTTGCGAAAAAAGTGAAAAAAAAGTTCTTTTCGTTTGCTATATCAAAAAAATATATGTAATTTTGCTCCTAAACTAAAAATAAAACATAAGTCGAAGTCCATAAGAAACATAAAGATTCATTCAACAATAAACAATGAAAGAAACTGTAAAAAAAGCTTTGTCTGGCGATTTTAACCGCAAGAAAGGGTTTATGTTCCTCATCACGACCCTGCTTACTATCCTGGTATGGAATCTGCCTATCGATTGTTTCGGCATCGAAGGCCTTACCGTTGTACAACAACGCATCATCGCCATTTTCGTCATGGCCGTGATGTTGTGGCTTACAGAAGCCATACCAGCATGGGCTACTTCTGTAGTCATCATCTTCGTACTGCTGTTCGGAGTGTCCAACTCGGCCTTCAATATCATGCAAGGCTCCGAGGGCGAATATGGTGACTTGCTGGAATACCAAGGCATCATGGCATGCTTTGCCGACCCGACCATCATCCTGTTCTTAGGAGGCTTCATCATGGCCATAGCAGCCACAAAGAGTCGTCTCGACGTACTCATGGCCAAGACACTCATAGCACCTTTCGGAAAACGTTCCGAGAATGTGCTCTTGGGATTCATGCTCATCACCGGTATATTCTCCATGTTCATATCCAACACGGCCACTGCTGCCATGATGCTCACATTCCTGACACCAGTATTCAAGGCCTTACCCGCAAACGGGAAGGGACGCATAGCACTCACCATGGCCATTCCTATCGGAGCCAACTTAGGCGGTATGGGAACGCCTATCGGAACGCCTCCCAACGCATTTGCCTATAAGGTACTGACAGCCCCAGACGGTTTGAACCTTGACATCGGCTTCGGCGACTGGATGATGATTATGTGCCCGATGGTCATAGTGATGCTTGTCATAGCATGGTTTATAATCCGCAAGATGTTCCCATTCTCACAGAAGACCATCGATCTGAAAATAGAAGGCGAAATAGAATTCAACTGGAGAACCTTCGTTGTGGCAGGAACATTCGTACTAACCATCTTGCTTTGGATTTTCGGCAAGAAATACCTTGGCATCAACGCCAACACCGTGGCCATGCTTCCGATAGCAGTATTTGCCTTTACAGGAGTCATCACGGCTAAAGACCTCCAAGAAATAGACTGGGCGGTCATCTGGATGGTTGCCGGCGGATTTGCACTCGGTCTTGCCATGAACGGAACAGGGCTTGCCAAGGCTGCAGTTGAGAGCATTCCCTTCGGCGACTTCAACCCATTCGTCATCATGGTAGTATCCGGGCTCGTATGCTTCGCCTTGAGCAACTTTATAAGCAACACGGCAACAGCAGCCTTGCTCATACCGATTCTCACCGTGGTCTGTGCCGGAATGGGACACTCGCTCGACACCATAGGCGGCACTTCCACCATTATTATCGGCGTGGCCGTAGCAGCTTCATGCGCCATGTCTCTTCCCATCTCAACACCGCCTAACGCCATCGCCTACTCTACAGGCTTGATACAGCAAACCGACATGGTGAAAGCTGGTCTCAGCATTGGAGTCATAAGTATGATTATTGGCTATGCGGTACTAATAACCTTCTGCAAGATGGGGATTTTGTAACCAAACGATAGGAAAGAAACACCAAAACACAGATGAAGAAAATAGTAATCGGAATAGACGTTGGAATATCAACAACAAAAATCGTAGGAATAGACGAGAAAGGTTTGGTAATCAGCCCTATCCGCATCAAAGCAACCGACCCCATAACATCGCTCTACGGAGCCTTTGGCAAGTATCTGCACGACAACAAAATCAAACTTGACGAAGTGGAGCACGTCATGCTTACCGGAGTTGGCGCAGCCTATGTAGACGAACACATATATGGCTTGCCCACCTCGAAGAGCGAAGAATTCATAGCAGACGGATTAGGAGCCAAATACGAAAGCAAGCTTGACCGCATGATTGTAGTGAGCATGGGAACAGGAACATCACTGGTAAAATGCGACGGAGACCATATCAAGCACATCGGAGGCATCGGAATCGGCGGAGGAACCCTTGCCGGTCTGAGCCGGATTATGCTAAAAACCGATGACGTGAAGCAGATAACCAACTTGGCGAAAGACGGCGACGTATCTAAAATCAATCTTCTGATAAAAGACATCAGTGCCCGACCACTTCCTGGTCTTCCTATGAGTGCAGTAGCCTCACTCTTCAGCAACGCCAAGGCAAGCGCCTCCAGGGAAGACATCGCCAAGGGGCTCATTTGGATGGTGCTGCAATGCATCGGTTCTGCCACAATTCTGTCATCGCTTGAGTCGGGCATCAAAGATTTTGTACTTATAGGCAACCTGTCGCTTTTGCCTTTGTGCAGAGAAGTTTATCCTGCCATGGAAAATGTATACGGAGTAAGATTCCATGTGCCAAAGTATTCAGAGTTTTGTACCGCCATAGGTGCAGCACTCGACTATAAACGGCAACAGAAATAAAGCCACGAAACATCTTACGGAGAGGTCTCCCTTCTATACATCAGAGGAAAAGAACTGAAAAACAGTAAGTTACTCGTTTTGGACAACCAGGATTTCACCGAGTTGTCCAAAACGATTTTTTATATATCTGATTTTCAACGACTTGACATATTTTAACGCGAGAAAAGTTATCCAAAACATACAACTTTACCATATCTTTATTAACTTTGCATTATCCAAAACTAAGGTTTTCATACCTTTTTTGGCGTAATAATTTAGTATTAAGCACATTAAATACACACCTTAAAGTAAAACAAGAAAATGATACAAACTGTAGTTAAGCGCGACGGGCGCATCGTTGGTTTCAACGAACAAAAAATCATGGCAGCAATCCGCAAGGCTATGCTCCATACCGACAAGGGCGAAGACATTTCCCTTATCGAGCAAATAACCGACCACGTGGCCTATCGTGGTAAAAGCCAGATGAGCGTAGAAGCCATCCAGGACGCTGTGGAGCTGGAGCTGATGAAGAGTGCACGCAAAGACGTAGCGCAGCGCTACATTGCCTACCGAAACCAACGCAGCATTGCCCGCAAAGCAAAGACTCGCGACGTATTCATGAGCATTGTTAATGCCAAGAATAACGACATTACCCGTGAAAATGCAAACATGAATGCCGACACACCAGCTGGCATGATGATGAAGTTCGCTTCAGAAACCACCAAACCATTTGTCGACGACTATCTCTTGAGCGAAGAGTCGCGCGACGCCGTCAAGCATAACTACCTCCACATACACGACAAGGATTACTATCCTACCAAGAGTCTCACATGCGTACAACACCCACTTAATGTCATCCTGCAGCATGGGTTCACAGCTGGCCATGGCTCAAGCCGCCCTGCCAAACGCATAGAGACAGCAGCTGTATTGGCCTGCATCTCACTGGAAACATGCCAGAACGAAATGCACGGAGGACAAGCCATCCCAGCATTCGACTTCTATCTCGCCCCCTACGTACGCATGTCCTATGAGGAAGAAGTAAGGAACCTCGAAAAGTTGACAGGCAAGGATTTGAAATATCTATACAATATAGAAATCAAAGATTATCTGTTCAAAGACCTCAAAGGGTTAGAAGGCGACGCACGCCTGGAGCAGCATGCCATCAACAAGACAGTAAACCGTGTGCATCAAGCCATGGAGGCATTTATCCACAACATGAACACCATACACTCACGTGGAGGAAATCAAGTGGTCTTCTCATCCATCAACTATGGAACAGACACCAGCGCAGAAGGCCGTTGCATCATGCGCGAGATTTTGGAAAGCACCTACGAAGGCGTGGGCAATGGCGAGACCGCCATTTTCCCTATCCAGATTTGGAAGAAAAAACGTGGCGTGAACTACCTGCCGGAAGACCGCAACTACGATCTCTATCAATTAGCTTGCAAAGTGACGGCACGTCGCTTCTTCCCAAACTTCCTCAATCTTGACGCAACGTTCAACCAAAACGAGAAATGGCATGCCGACGACCCAGAACGCTACAAGTGGGAAATAGCCACTATGGGATGCCGTACTCGTGTGTTCGAAGACCGTTGGGGCGAAAAGACAAGCATAGCGCGCGGAAACCTTAGTTTCTCAACCATCAATATCGTAAAGCTTGCCATCGAATGCATGGGCATAGAGAACAAAAAACAGCGCATCGACATGTTCTTCGCCAAATTGGACAACTTACTGCAGATCACAGCCAAGCAACTCGACGAGCGCTTCCAGTTCCAGAAGACAGCGATGGCAAAGCAGTTCCCACTGCTGATGAAATACCTCTGGGTAGGCGCAGAAAAGCTGAAACCAGAGGAGACCATCGAAAGCGTCATCAATCACGGAACCTTAGGCATAGGCTTCATTGGTTTGGCAGAATGCCTTGTAGCCCTCATTGGTCACCACCACGGCGAAAGCGAGGAAGCACAAGAACTCGGTCTCAAGATTGTTACATACATGCGCGACAGAGCCAATGATTTCAGCGAGGAGTATCATCACAACTACTCTATTCTCGCCACACCCGCCGAAGGACTCAGCGGCAAGTTTACAAAGAGAGACCGCAAGGAGTTTGGCATCATCCCCGGCGTAACCGATCGCGACTATTACACCAACTCCAACCACGTGCCTGTATACTACAAATGCACCGCCTTGAAAAAAGCACAGATCGAGGCACCTTACCACGACCTCACACGTGGCGGACACATTTTCTATGTAGAAATTGACGGAGATGCGACACACAACCCTTCTGTCATCTCGAGTGTTGTAGACATGATGGACAAATACAACATGGGGTATGGTTCGGTAAACCACAACCGCAATCGCTGTCTTGACTGTGGATACGAGAATGCCGATGCCAAGTTGGAAGTTTGTCCTAAGTGCGGGAGCCACCACATCGACAAGCTCCAGCGCATTACAGGCTATCTTGTAGGCACTACCGACCGTTGGAACAGTGGAAAATTAGCCGAGCTCCACGATCGCGTGACCCATATCGACACACCCAAGAAGCAATAAGCGATGAAGAAATAAAAATGAGAATTCTGACAATTGCATAACAAAAAAAGATGATTAGCATTTTAAGCATCGTACACGACACTATGGTAGACGGTCCGGGATTCCGGACCTCTATCTATTGTGCTGGTTGTCCCAACCATTGTCCAGAATGCCACAACCCACAATCCTGGGACATCAATAACGGCACCATGGCTTCGACTGCTGACATCATGAAAGAAATCATGAGCGACCCCTTTGCCAATGTGACTTTCACTGGCGGCGATCCAATGTTCCAAGCTGAAGGATTTGCAGAACTGGCAAAGGCCATACGCAAAGAAAGCGACAAGAATATCTGGTGTTTTACAGGATACAGATACGAAAACTTACTGAAAAATCCCAAACAACTTTCCCTACTACAACAAATCGATGTATTGGTGGACGGTCCCTTCATCAAAGACTTGCGCGATGAAGACCTATTCTTCCGTGGAAGCAGCAATCAACGCATCATCCATGTCAAGGAATCATTAAAGAAAGGAGAAGTGGTAGAACTCAACCTCACGAAAGACAACCCGAATCCACGACTCTGACAAGGCATGTCACACTGTGCCATCGCTTGCTGCAGTATCCGCTTGCGAGTCATCAAGTTCTTTCATCAATATCTTCACATAATCGCGTTGCCAATCATCCATATGGCAACGCTTGTCGTTGTAAAGCAATAAGTCGGCATCAACCACGACAATTCCCTTGTCCTTATCTCCAGGCTTTCTTCCACAAAGATGCTCTATCCGCTTCAGTCCTTTCTGCACCTGCTGCTGTGAACTCGTCGTGGTCGTCATGACCAGCAGATTCAGAAACTTGCAGGAACACTCCCCCCCGATAGGCTCCGTCCACAGCCGGTGGGTAAGCAACAACTCGCCAAAAGCTTGCCGTAGCAAATTAACAGCTTGGTCTATATGTTGTTCGGGAAGCATGTTAGAACCCAGAGAAATGATAATTTTTGTCACGATAGTTGCCTTTTTTGTACTTTGCTGTGCAAAGTTAGTGAAAATACTTAAAAAAAGCAACCATTATCCGCATTTTTTTATATTTTTGCAATATGAAATGCATACGTAAACATATTGCAAGCTTGGCCATGTTGCTTATGTGCACTGCCAGTAGCGCACAAATGAAATGGAGCCTAAGCTATCAGACATACATCAACCAGTACAAGGATCTCGCCATCGAGCAGATGCTTCGCTACCGCATACCCGCAAGCATCACCCTCGCCCAAGGACTTTTTGAGAGCAGAGCCGGACAGAGCGACCTCGTAAGACAAGGCAACAACCACTTTGGTATCAAATGCCACAACTGGACCGGCCCAACCCAATACCACGACGACGACGCACGTGGCGAATGCTTCAGAGTGTACAAAGATGCCAAGGAGAGTTTTGAAGACCACAGTCGCTTCCTGACCAGACAACCACGTTACTCACGCCTCTTCAGCCTTAACACCACAGACTACAAAGGATGGGCTCATGGGCTCAAGTCATGCGGTTATGCCACTAACCCACAATATGCCTACAAGCTCATACAAATCATAGAACTTTATAAGCTACAAAACTATGACAAAGCCAAGAGCTATGACCGCTTCATGGCTACTCACAGCGGAACAGACGTACCCATCAATGCAGAAGGAACACTACACCCCATATATATATTCAACGACAACTACTATCTTTATGCCCGAGAAGGCGACACATTCAAGAGCATAGGCGGAGAGGTGAACATCAGTTGGAGAAAGTTGGCAAAGTACAACGAGCGAGACAAGAAAGCCATTCTGCACAAAGGCGACATCATCTATCTGAAGAAGAAACGCAAAAAAGCTCCCAAACAGTACAAACATCGTCCTCACACCGTGATGCCAGGCGAAAGCATGTACACAATCTCGCAGAAATACGGCATACGCTTGAAGTACCTGTACAAGATGAACCATCTCTCACCAGACTATCAAATCCGTCCAGGCGCACAGTTGAAAATAAGATAAGAACGAACAAAATAAGCAAGGTTAAACGATGAAAAAAAACATATTGGCACTCTTCATAGCCCTCACAGTGATGCCTGGCATCGCAAGCGCACAGGACTTTGGAAAATACTTTGTCGACCAAACACTCCGACTCGACTATGTCTTTTCGGGCAACTCGCATCAGCAAATGATAGCGGTCGACGAACTCAATGCCATACCCCGATGGTATGGCAAGAAGAAACGACTCAGCGAGCTGCCCATGGAAGGTAACGGACAAATCACGGTACGTGACCATCATTCCGGCAGTGTCATCTATCGCAATTCTTTCTCAACACTTTTCCAGGAATGGCTCACCTATCCCGAAGCCCAAACGCAAACCAAGAGCTTCGAGAACATCTTTTTAGTACCCATGCCCAAAGACACGGTAGACATCACCGTCGACCTGCGCAACAATCGCCGAGAAATCATGAGTACGCTTACTCATCAGGTCGTGCCCAGCGATATCTTGATAAGGCACAAGGGCGAGCGCCCCACCCCTTTCGTAACACTCCAGCAAGCAGCCGACACAGCAAACTGCATCCACATTGCCTATCTGGCAGAAGGCTACAGACAAGAAGAGATGGGACTGTTCTTGAAGGATGCACAGACTGCCACTGATGCCCTGTTTGCACACGAACCATTCAAGAGCAAGAAAGACAAGTTTAACATCATAGCCGTCAAATCGGAATCGGAACAAAGCGGAACAAGCGAACCATCCAAAGGCATCTGGAAGAACACTGCACTCAGTTCGCATTTCGACACCTTCTACAGCGACAGATATCTTACCACACTGCATCTCAAAGATGTGCACAACTGGCTTGCCGGTACCCCCTACGAACACATCATCATATTAGTAAACACAGAGAAATATGGCGGTGGAGGCATTCTAAACTCCTACAATCTCTCAATGACCCACAACGAGTGGTTCAAGCCCGTGGTTGTGCACGAGTTTGGACACTCCTTCGCAGGACTGGCCGACGAATACGCATACGAGGACGAGACTATTCCCATGTATCCACACGATGTGGAGCCATGGGAGCCGAACATCACGACATTGGTCGATTTCAAAGGAAAATGGGAAAACCTTATCAAACCGGGCACTCCTATTCCCACTCCTCTCTCACGCAAAGCCAAAGATGTGATGACCAAGGTAGGTGTATACGAAGGAGCTGGCTACAGCCTAAAAGGTGTATACCGAGGAACACAAGACTGTCGCATGAGAACCAACCAGACCCCAGAGTTCTGCCCTGTCTGCCGACAAGCCATCGGTCGTGTCATAGACTTCTATACCAAATAAAATCCATAAAACGAAAAAATAGACATGAAACAACTGACAACAGCCATCAATTACCTATTGGTACAACCCAACGAGTTGCCATCCGCAGAACAAGCGTTGGTACAAAAAGCCATCAATGCCACCAACAATTCGTATGCACGATACAGCCATTTTCATGTAGGAGCAGCCTGCCTGTTGGCTAACGGAGAAATTGTCATTGGAGCCAATCAGGAGAATGCTGCTTTCCCTTCAGGACTATGCGCAGAACGAACAGCCATATTTGCCGCACAGGCCAATCATCCCGACCAACCTATCACAACCCTTGCCATAGCAGCAAGAAATGACAACGGATTGCTGAAGGATCCCATATCGCCTTGTGGTGCCTGCCGACAAGTGGTACTCGAGATAGAAGACCGTTACAAACAACCAGTACGTATTTTGCTCTACGGCACAAAAGGCATCTACGTGTTCGAAAGTATCAAGGACTTACTTCCCTTTAGCTTCATTGATGCCAATATGCATTAACGCCTCGCTTGCCACTTTGCCATTCAAAGCCCTCAGCATGTTCTCTATCTGCGCCATGCGAGCTTGTTCCTCACCTGGACGATACCTATGAAAATAGTTCCAGGCTGCGTAAAAGTTACTCCAGGCAAAAGCCCAGTCTTCTCCAAACAGACAGCAGAAGCCTAAGCGATAATATACCTCGCCACGCTCTTTCTCGTAGCACAACTTAAGCATTTCGTGATAACAGGAAGCAGCTTCGTCATAACGCCTGAGATTGAAATAGCTCTCTGCCAATGCCCAATAGTAAAAAGACCGTTCGTGAGGCGCAAAGTTCACCAACTTAGGAATTGCCACTGTCAGTTGTTTGACGGCATTTTCATAGTCCCACTCGTAATAGTGGCATACACCCAAATATGCTTTATAACGAGGGTTCAGGCGATATTGCTTGTCCAGTCCCTGCAAGATAAGCAGGCACTCATGATATTTCTTGGAAGCGAAATATTCCAAGGCCTTGCCCAATTGCTCGGCATCTTTTTGCTTGTTGTTTGTTGGAGTGCTCTGGGCTTGCGCCCAAAGACAAACGAAAACAAAAGCAACAAGGGTTAGCCATCTCACGACCAACCCTTTGCCCTTATGTAGCAAGTTCTGTATATATTTCCGGTCGTTTGCCAATATTATCCCTTATTTATTTATCATCCTCGTTATCTTCTGCCTTTTCCTGATGCTGAAAACATCCTGCATCTGGCTTCTCCGCATCTCGTTCATTGCCATCCCTGTCGGGCATCGTTGTCTTTGGATTGGCCCATCCCACTGCAGCAGAGTTGTCTCGAAGACGGAAGTCGTAGACGAAATTATCTGTATCAAATTTCACAAAATGTTTTTTCCCGAAGAAAATGTATTTTCCTTCACGTTCCAAAGAGTCGCCTTTCTCATAGAGAATGCTGTCGCCAAAGACTACATCTGGATATTTTTCCTTATCCTTGTCTTCCATCTCCACCGTACGCAATACACTGTAGCTGAAGTTGGCTTTCAGAGGTTGTTCCTCTACAGGTGTCCATACCACTTCGTCGTCGGCATAACCTGTGACCAGCGAATTGGTTACGTCCAGCTGATAAACAGGTGCCTTGAATCCCAATGCTGGCTTACGACGATAATCAAAGGGATAGAATTGAGCCAACGTTGTATAGTTCATTGCTACCGAGCCGCCATATACATAGAGACAATTCTCCAACGTATTGGATATCTGGCAGTTCTCTATCTTAACTATAGCGGCAGAGTCGACCATGACACCATACCCCTGGCAATTATGGATAGTAGACTGCGACAGCTCCAATTTCGAGCGTCTCGATACATTTTCGTCATGGCAAGAATCTACCAATATGCCATTATACGCACTATGAATATCAGCAAACTGTATTTTGTTTTCAACGGAAGAACCATGAAGTCGCACACCTTGCCACTGACCAGGAGTGCGGTCGTAAGGCAGATAATCGAACATATTGTCAATGCGGTCGCCCCGCAACAACACCTCGTTGCCTTTTTTACCTTCCACCTTCAGTGTTCCATATACATCGAGTCCGGCATTCTCGTGAAAATAAAGTTTCACACCTGGTTCGATGGAAAGCGTAGCAGCACTGTCCACCTTTATTCCTCCATATACGACGATAGGTTTACCTTGGTTCGAAATCACTCTCCTCTCTCCCTTGCCAACCGTCATTCCGTCTTTCCACAACAAAGCGTCCCAAGAGTATGCGTTCAGGTTTACCTTCTGTTGCACACCACTCTCAAGCAAGAATACAAGATTATCTTCCACCAAATTCGGTGTATCCGTATACTGCGTTTTGGAGGTAAGCTCAACAAACACCCTGATGCTGTCTCCTTTGCGTATTTCCACGTCCTGAGCCTGAAAGCCCGTTGACTGTCCGAGATAAGAGCCATCCACGTTGACCCTAAAGCCATTTTGATTGCCACTTTCCAACCGCACGGACTGACATCTGATGCCCTTGCCCGAGCGATTGTAAACCCACATGGTCTTGGTGGGAGTAGGAACATTGGAAAATGTAGTGTCCAAACTCAGTGTATCGACGGAAAAAGACAACACATCGCTTGTAGATGTCGTAAAACTGTCGTCATCCACACACGAGGCTGTCATCAGCCCGGAGACCACACACAATATATAAAATATAGCTTCTCTCTTTTTCATTGCCTATATAACGCAGATATTTCCAATTTATTGCATGACACAATTTCATATATGCGGAAGTTAAGGCTATTTAAGAAATTATTCCTCACACAAGAAACAAAAAGCCCAGGTATGCCGCTTGTTGGCTCACTTGCCGGCAACACACCTGGGAGTATATCCAAGAGAGAAAATTAATATTTCTTTTGACTACAAGTCATCACTTGCCGTTTCCTCCACTTTTTACGTCTTCGTTCTCGATGCTGCGCTCTGCTTTCTTCACACTGGCCTTGAGCGAACCAAAGCGGTAGATAACAGAGAAGTAGAAGCGACTACTTAAATTCTTCGACCAAGAGTCCTGACGGAAATTGTGCTTTCCGCCACGTCGCTTTGGCGATTGTACTTGTTAAACAAACTGCCGCATAGACGCTTACATTGAGGCGTTTGTCGAAGAACGACTTTTTGACAGTTATGCCATAGTCGGAATACGATTTACCATATTCTCTATATATTTTGACCTCATAGAGTCATCGTTGCTTCTCGGGGAGAATGCATCCTGCCTCTCTGGCTGGACGTTTCCCTCTATTATGGCTCAATTAGGGACTTGCACCCATTAGACTGCACACATACTCGTCAAACTAAACAAAAGCTCGACCTACACAAGATAGGTCGAGCGAATTAATTATGAGATAAACCACTCAATGGTGATAGAACCATTCTCATGGAATAACTATCGCAAGTATCATTTGATGATCTTCTTTCCGTTCATGATGTAAATACGACCCTTCCGCATGGTGCCAACCTTCATTCCAGACAAATTGTATATTTGCTTGGAATCGTAACCGTTTGCATAACTAATGCCCTTAACAGCCGTACTTGTTCCAAAATTATCGGTGCCGTAAGAAATTTCGTAGTCAAAACTACCAATAATGAGACCCTTTATGTGAATATAAGCTTTTTTGTCATCAAACTTAACAGTCAACTCAGAAAGAGTAACATTGGTAGGATCACTAATGAACGCAGACGAAACGATAGGACAGCCATCTGACGTAATAGTCGTAACTCCATTCTCGGTTTTACCTTCAACCATCTCTATGGTCAAGTCGCCAAGGGTTGTACCTAACACAGGAGTAACGTCTACGTC
>ERZ808240.4283-NODE-4283-length-12799-cov-3.222144_pt1 | contig 12799 bp, 15 predicted proteins | sample MGYA00521084_ERZ808240 | MGnify/ENA primary metagenome ERZ808240 (study PRJEB31516, sample SAMN03275571) | gut metagenome | biome: mammalia-associated habitat; material: feces | host: Papio cynocephalus | place: Kenya | collected 2012-08-06 ... | reverse complement strand
ATTTTTTATAAAATAAAAAGACTATTAACAAAATTTATTTGTCAACAGTCTGAAATTCAGATAAATTCTGAATTTTATTTTTCTTCTTTTTTTGGTGTTTTTTTAGATATCTCAAAATGCTCTCTAATTTTTTCTTCTATTTCATCTCTAACTTTTGGATTATTTTTTAGATACTCTTTAGCATTTTCTTTTCCTTGACCAATTTTTTCACCATTATATGCATACCAAGCACCACTTTTATCAATAATAGCGGCTTCACTACCTAAATCTATTATTTCCCCTTCTTTAGAAACGCCTTCACCATACATAATATCAACATTACATGATTTAAATGGTGGAGCCATTTTATTTTTTACAACTTTAATTGATGTTTTATTACCAATAATATTGGTACCATCCTTAATTTGTTCTGAACGTCTTATGTCTAATCTTATTGAAGAATAGAATTTTAAAGCTCTACCACCTGGTGTTGTTTCTGGGTTACCAAACATTACACCAACTTTTTCACGTAATTGATTTATAAAAATTGCTATAGTATTAGTTTTATTAATTGCTCCTGATAATTTTCTTAATGCTTGACTCATTAATCTTGCTTGTAAACCAACGTGAGAGTCACCCATTTCTCCTTCTATTTCTGCTTGTGGAACTAAAGCGGCAACACTATCTATTACTATTACACTTATAGCACCACTTCTTACTAAAGCTTCACATATTTCTAATGCTTGTTCTCCATTATCAGGTTGTGATAATAATAATTCATTAATATTAACACCTATTTTTGCAGCATATGTTGGATCTAATGCATGTTCAGCATCAATAAAAGCAACTCTACCACCTAATTTTTGAGCTTCTGCTATTGCATGTAAAGCAAATGTTGTTTTACCACTTGACTCAGGACCAAATATTTCAATTATTCTACCTTTTGGGTAACCACCAATTCCCAAAGCAATATCTAAAGATAATGATCCTGAAGAAATTGTATCTATCTCTCTATGTTCATTTTCACCTAGTTTCATTACTGAACCTTTACCAAATTGTTTTTCTATATCTAATAATACTTGATCTAATGTTTTATCTCCTGATTGTTTAACCATTAGTTTTCCTCCTCATCTTACAATAAAAGTATATCTTATTTTAAAATCTTTGTCAATAGAAAATACGAACATTTGTTTATTTTATTTTTTCTCTACTTATATTATAGTAAAGTTAATTAAAAATACCTAAAAAAAATACAATTTTATTGCATTTTTATATATTTTTTACTAGTTTCATAATATTGTAATGTTATTACTATACATAGTACAGAAGCTATCATTAACATTACATCTGATACTTTAAAATTTATAAGTTCAAATGGCAAGTTGTAAAATAAAGTTAATACTATACCAAAATTTATAAAAAAGTTTTTTATTTTTTTTACTATATTGTTGCACTTTATTTCATTACCATTGCTTCCTAATTTTAGAGCATAGTTTATAATATCGGTTGCTATAACAACAATAGCTATTGTTGAAGATATAAATCCACAAGTTGACAATACTATGAGTGTTAAATCTACTAATAGCTTATCTGCTATATCATCCATTACTTTTCCAATGTTTGTTTCTAAGTTATACTTTCTAGCAAGTTTTCCATCTATTACATCTGATATGGCAGCTATCATAAATAATACTCCAACAATTAAATATTTTACTTCTACAACTATTGATTCATTAATAAACAGACTTGGCAATGATATACCTACTGCATCAAATGGAAATAGTAATGTTATTATTATAATTATTGTTAAAATGATTCTACTAAAAGTAATTTTATTTGGTAAATTCATGTTTCCTCCTAAAGACTACTGCTTACTACTAAGTTACCATTTACTTCTGTATCTTTTTGTGATTGTATTAAATCCTTAATTAAAAATATAAGAACAACTAACAAAATTAATACAGAAATTATCATAATAATAGTTAGTAAATTTGATTTCTTTTTTCTTTCTAATGTATATGGAGATATTATTCTTTTACCTCTATTTTTTTTCTTTTCTAATTTCTTTTTAGCTTTTTGTATATCAGCTAAAGATATCTTTGACGTATATTCAAACATATATTCATTGAATTCATCAATCATATCATCATAATTTAATCCTAAATATTTAGCATATTCTTTTACTAAATTTTTAACATATAATACATCTTTGAATGCTTTCATATTGCCTTCTTCGATGTTTTCTATTTGATTTGGTCTAACTTTCAAATCACCAGCAACCTCTTCTATCGAGACACCAATACTTTCTCTGGCTTCTTTTAATGTTTCACCAATTTCTTTCATAAGTTCACCTTCCTAGGTTAAATAAAAAAAATAATATTTTATAAGCCATGTTCTGTAACCTTTCGGCGACAAACATTTATCTATCGAATAATCGATCCCACATTTGATTCTTATTCTCTCATGTAAGCTCCCCTACCATAATTTGGGTTTCTCACTCGCGGGGGTTACCACGTTCCACTTCCATTATTTCTAATTTTTTCGTCACTTTGGCCCTTTATATCTAATCTAACCATATACAAGACTTAGGTTATTTCGATTCCGTCAGTAAAAACTGCTATAAGTTATTTTTTTCTTATACGCGAACACTATAGTCATCACAGACTATGTGAGCATGGACTTTCCTCTATATTACTTGAATATAGCGTTTGTCAAAATATTATTCATCTTTTCCATAAATTATTTTTTCTAAGTTAGATAATCTTCTTAGTAAATCAGCATTATTAACTTCTTTTGTATTTCCATCTTTTAAGACTTCTAATTTTGTTTTTAAATTTCTAACTTCTTGTTTTAGCCTAATATTATCTTCAAGAAGTTCTTTTTTTTCACTTTCATTTTCTTTAATTATGGTCATAAAAGTTTCATAATCTCTAATTACCAAGTCTAAAAATTTATCAACTTCTTGTGGTCTATAACCTTTAGCGTCAAGTTTAAAATCCTTTTCTAGAATTTCTTTAGATGTAAGTAATATTCTATCTTGATACACTTTTACCACCTCTTTTTCACTAATAACATTTTCTCAAAAAAATGTCGTTTTGTCAATGTGTTAGATAGCAAAATAAATAGGCATTAAAAAACCTTTGAAAATCAAAGGTTAATATTCAATATGGTGGAGAATGAGGGATTCGAACCCTTGACCCCCACGGTGCAAGCGTGGTGCTCTAGCCAGCTGAGCTAATTCCCCATATCAGTTGAACGAATAAATTATATCATAATGATTATTTATAAGTCAACTGTTTTTTTTATTTTTATAATGATTCTATATGAAATTCTATTATTCCATCCATATTTGATAGTTCTAAAATTGATGAATATTCATTGTTTAATAAATATTTGTATAGCATATCTAATTGTTCTTTTTCATTTAAAATTGCTGTTATATATAAATTATTTATAACTACATAAATAGTATTTATGGTTTGCTTTAAATATTCATCATATTTAGTTCTCTTAACTAATAATTTATCTTCATACACTTTACCTATATAATTATCTAAATTTTCATTACTTTCAGGATTTTTATAATTAATATTTATTTCATTACAAATATCTTTTATTGTTCTCATTATATTTCGTAGTTATCTTCCATAGAAAACTCTACATTTTCTTCTATCCATTCTTTACGTGGTTCTACTTTATCACCCATTAATATACTTACTCTTTTTTCTGCTAATGCAGCATCCCCAATACTTACTCTTATCATACTTCTTGTTTCTGGATTCATCGTTGTTTCCCATAATTGATTAGCATCCATTTCTCCAAGTCCTTTGTATCTGCTAATTTTGTATTTTTTTCCATTTAATTTATCTATTATAGCTTGTCTATCTGATTCTTCCCAAGCATATTCAATAGTTTTGCCACTTTCTATTTTATATAGTGGTGGTAATGCTATATATAGATGTCCTGCCTCAATTAATGGCTTCATGTATCTATAGAAAAATGTTAATAGTAATATTTGAATATGTGCACCATCATCATCGGCATCGGTCATTATTATTACTTTATCATAGTTGATGTCTTTTAAATCAAAATCACTACCTACTCCTGCACCAATAGTATGAATAATAGTATTGATTTCTTCATTTTTAAATATTTCTTCCATTCTTGTTTTTTCAGTATTTAAAACTTTACCTCTAAGTGGTAGTATTGCTTGATATTTTCTATCTCTACCAGTTTTTGCTGAACCACCTGCTGAATCTCCTTCGACTAAAAATAATTCATTTATTTTTGGATTTTTTGCTTGAGCTGGTGTTAATTTACTACTTATTAGCTTATCTTTTTTCCCTTTGTCTTTTCCATTACGTGCTTCATCTCTTGCTTTTCTAGCTGCTTCCCTTACATTTTTTGACTTTATCATTTTTCCAACTATTGATGTTGCTACTTGTTTATTTTCTTCTAGGAAAAAAGATAATTTTTCTGACACAATATTTTCAACAATTGGTCTAGCTATAGGTGTACCCAATTTTCCTTTTGTTTGGCCTTCAAATTGTAATAAATTTTCTGGTATTTGTAAACTAATTATTGCTGTTAAGCCCTCTCTTGTATCTGGCCCTTCAAAAGTTTTATCTTTTGCTTTTAAAAATCCATTATTTTTGGCATAATCATTAAATATCTTTGTTATTGCTGTTTTGAATCCTACTTCATGAGTACCACCATCGCTTGTTTTTACATTGTTAACAAATGATATGATATTTTCTGAATATCCTTCTGTATATTGAAGTGCCACTTCAACATTTATGTTTTCTTTTGATCCTTCAAAATGAACTGTTTTATGTAGTGCTACTTTATCTTCATTTAAATAATCTACAAAAGCTTCTAATCCATTTTCATAGTAAAATGTTTCTTTTTTATTATCTGCTACATCTTCTACTTCTATAGTTAAACCTTTCAATAAAAAGGCGCTTTCTTGCATTCTTTCACATATTGTAGTAAATGAATAATGAGTTGTAGAAAAGATAGTTTCATCAGGTTTAAATGTTACCTTTGTACCTGTTTTACCCGTTTTTCCTACTTTTTTTAAATCATTTTTAACATGACCGCCATTTTCAAACTCAATGACATATTCATATCCATCTTTTTTTATTTCTACTTTCATCCACTTACTTAAAGCATTAACTACTGATGCACCTACTCCATGTAACCCCCCAGATACTTTATAACCACCTGCTTCAAATTTTCCTCCAGCATGTAATACCGTATATATTACTTCTGGTGTACTTTTTCCGCTGCTGTGCATTCCTACTGGAACTCCACGTCCTTCATCTTCTACTGTTATACTATCATCAGCATTTATTGTTACTTTTATTTTATTTCCAAAACCATTTATTGCTTCATCTATTGCATTATCCACAATTTCCCATACTAAATGGTGAAGTCCTCTTTTGTCTGTTGATCCAATATACATACCAGGACGTTTTCTTACTGCTTCTAATCCTTCTAGTATTTTTATTGAACTTTCATCATATTTTGCCATATAATCACCATATTAATTATAACAAAAAAAGAAGAAAATTACAAAGCTTTCTTCTATTTATATATATTAACTTTTGTTTTTTCATCTCTTAATCTTTCATTAATATCTAATTCAACTAGTGAATCACATATTTTATAATAATAAAATTGTATTATATCTTTATAATCATCATGATTTGCTTTGTTCATTGCATTTATATATTCAATTTTTTCTTTTTGCTTTATATAAACTGGAGGGATACCTCCTAATTCAAACAATTTATTTAAGAAACATCTCATTGTTCTTCCATTACCATCAATAAATGGATGAATTCGTATTATCTTACATTTAAGTTCAATACATCTATTTATATAATCAAACATTTTATCTAAATTTTTTGTGTTTTTTATTTTTTGTGAAATCTTTATTAATTCATTTGTTTCTTGATTAAGTTTTCTTATTTCCGGCCATATCATTGTCCATGGAGTTAGTTCCGTATTTTTACCATTTATGTATGCATCTTCATTTCTAAAATGTCCAGCATATTCTGCATATTCAGCCTTTGAATATAACATTCTATGATAATCTAATATTGAATATATACTAAATTCTTCTAAATTTGTTTGCATATATTCATACATTAATCTCATTCCGTCTTTTTCTATTTGATTATGGACATTTTCTAATGCACTTTCTTCCTTAATGTATTTTCTAATAAAAGCTTCTTTGAATATATCGAAATCGATATATTCATTTATACTATAGTATAAACAAATTAATTTTTTGGGTATATCAGCATCTACTTGATATAATTGCTTTCTTACTTTTCTATATTGATATCCTAAAAAGCATTGTTGTATTATAAATTCATTATCCACATTTTCATTTATATTCATAGTTTCACCCCTTTGTATGGGGGATATTCTACCATCTAATTCGCTATTTGTCAAATTCATAATTCCATAATCCCAATTTACCCTTTACTGGTATTTTTGTTTCATATTTTTTTACATTTTCTAATTTCCATGCATATGTCATTATATGATTGCTTTTTCCATATACAATAGGATCAATATTTAATAATTCTTGATTAAATTTTTCATCTACCAATATACAATCAACTAGTTCTGCTTCTCCTATAATTTCTCCCTTAGAAACATCTAAATTATAATCTTTAAATCTTTTGAAATTATCTTTTTCTAAAGTTAGACCCGCATGTATTAATATTTTACCTCTATAATTTGTTTTCCAACTTCTAAACTCATATTTTTTATAACCATCTATTATTAAAGTTGCCCATGGTTCTTTTATTGTTAAAACTTTCATATTGTCACCTATATAAAATAATATCACAAAATGACAATTTATCATAATAAAAAGGTAAATTAATTACCTCTTTATTGCATAAATCCAGAACATTTACCACAGTCAATATTTTCTACTTGACATTCTTCTGAACAAGTATATTGTGGAGTATAAGTGTGTTTATAAATGTGTTTGTTGATAGTATGTGTATGTATTGGGCATACATGTCCTTGATAATTTATGGTAGACTTTTACTTTTTATATTTTTAATATGTTCTTTTCTTAGATTATGATCTTTTATATTACTATTTATAATAATCTTTCTAAACTTATCTTTATCAATAATACATTTTTCATTCGATTCATATTTTCTAACTATTTTAATTAAATCTCTTAAATTAATAACTATTTCACTTGTCTTTACGTTTAGTTTGGCATCATTGGAAAAACAAATTACTGATTTAAAATAAACTTCATCTAAATTAAGCATTTTTGTTAATGATTTAATATGTCCATAATTTTGTCTTAAAGGATTATAAAATTCATTTTTATGTTTTCCTAGCCATTGAATCCATTTATCATTATATTGGTTACCAACAATTAAACCATAATAGTTTTTAATCTCTATGACAAATATATAATTATCTGAAATAACAATATTATCTATTTGATGTGTTCCATATTCGTCTTTTATCATAATATCATTTAATAAAATATAATCATCTTTGGATAATTTTTCTAGTTCTTTTCTCGCCCATTTCTCACCATATTTACCTCTTAGTTTTGGATAATTTATTTTTAGAAAAATGTATATAATTATTAATATAATAATTAAAATGTATATCAAATATACTAAATACATAATTATCACCTACATCAATTATATCAATAAATATAATTTTTAACTAGATAATAATTAAATAATTTCATTTACTTTATCAATAAGCATTTTACATACTTCTTCATCGCTGATATGATTGATAGAAAATGTTTTATATCCAATTCTATTTATACTTGTACCACAGTGATATATTTCTTTATCATCTAATATAAAATATCTATCATGAAAACTATTATTAAATATTATTTTTAAATTATGGTATTGTTTATTATATTTTTCTATATCTTGTTTAGTCAAAAAATTATTCTTTTTAGTTATAATAATTACTTCTATATCTAATCTTTTTACAATATCCAGTATCGCATTATCAGCATAAGCATCTATAATAATTAATTTTTTATTAGCACTTTTAAATATATCATGTATTTTAGAATATGCATCAAATATTTGACCATTGAAATATATATCATTAACTTTTCTTTTTTCCTCAAATTTTTGAAATGATTGTTTTAACAACTTAATATCTTCAGTATTTTTTAAAACTTGTTTATTTACAAATTTTTGCTCAATTAAGTCGGAAGATATATATTTTCTCATTGCTACAAAAGTTCTCATTATAGACACACTCATCATAGAAGCTATATTTGTTCTAAGTACAGTTGCAAGCATAGCAATACCTTGTTCAGTAAATGCATGTGGAAGATATTTTGAATACTTACCTTGTTCTAATTCTAAGGTCCCAGATTGGGACCTTAGAACTTCTCTATACTCTTCTATAGTCAATTGAAAATAAAAATCATTTGGAAATCTGTCTAAATGTCGATTAACTGCTTGATTAATTGTCTTAGTTCCATTAACACATTCATATAATCTTGCTAAATCAGAATCTAGCATTACTTGCTTTCCTCTAATCTCATATATTAAATTTTCTATTTTAACTTCTTCTTCAACAATTAAATTATTCATGTTAACCTCCATTCTATCTACCTGCTAACATAATTATAGCAAACATTTGTTTGCAAATCAACTAATTTTTTTAACTATTGGTAAATGTCACTTTAACATTAATAGTTTTATCTTCATATATGTCTATTCTATCAATTAAATTTACTATTAATTCTCTTGATGGATTTTTCATATTTAAAAATTTATTAATGTACTTTTCTATTGTTTTATTATTTTGTTCTATATTTTTTAGTTTCTTTGAATTAATTATTAATGATTGGTATTTTTTATTCTTAACATCTAGAATCCCTTCTAGTTTTTCTTTTACTCTTTCAAATTGTTCTATTGATATTCTTTTATCTAATTTATCTATATAGAGTTCATCTAATTGTTCATTTAATTTATCAATTTCTTTTTTTAATTCTTTTAGTTCTAACTCATTATTATCTTCTTTAATATTTTTTAAGACATTACTTTTAATTTTCTCTTTATCTATATACTCTTTGCATTTTGTTTTTAATTCTTCTATTATTACTTGTTCTAATAAATCATAGTTATTCGAGTGTGTTGTACAGAGGTGCTGTTTCATATAAGTTCTATAATAATTACAAATTGTATAATGTTTATTATCTTTTTTTCTTCTTGATGTTACTGATATTCTATGTCTACAATCTCCGCAATATAGAAGTCCATCTAATAAGTTATTTTCTTTTTTCTCATTTCTACCTTTATTCTTTGGTAACACTCTTTGAACTTCACAAAACAATTCTTTATCAATAATAGATTCATGAGTATTCTCTACAACTATATAATCTTTAACACTATTTTTAACTATTCTTCTAACTTTATAATTCACTTTAACTCTTCTATGTTGAACTAAATCTCCTGTATAGATTCTATTAGTCAAAATATCATATACTGTTTTAGAATTCCAACCCCCATAATTTAAATTATAATTATTTTTCCATTCAAAACTATAATATTGCGCTGGTGATTTAACTTTTTCTTTTGTTAATATATCTGCTATTTTGTAATAAGTTAAACCATTAAGTGCCATGTCATAAATTCTTTTAACAACTCTTGCTTGTTCTTCATTTATAACTAAATGATTTTTATTATTTGGATCTTTGTCATATCCAAATGGGGTTCTACCACCTACAAATTTTCCTTCTTTCATTTTAGCTTTTAAACTTGATCTAATTTTTTTAGAAATATCTTTAGCATAAAAATCATTCATTATCGCTTTAAATGGCGCTATATCATTATTAGTTGAATCTAGATATGTATCAATATTATCTGTCACAGCAATATATCTTACATTATGTTCTGGAAAGTATTTTTCAACCAACTCTCCTGTTCCAATATAATCTCTTCCTAATCTTGACATATCTTTTGTAATAACCATATTAACTTTTTTAAGTTCAATATCATTTATTAATCTTTTAAATTCAGGTCTATCAAAATTAGTTCCTGTATATCCATCATCTACATAAATATCATAAGGTCTCAGATTATTCTCTTTAACATATTGAAGTAATAAACTTTTTTGATTTGTAATACTTTCACTTTCTAAAGTTTTGTCATCATCCTCCCTAGATAATCTTATATAAATACCAACATTATAATTACTACTATCTACCATTGTTATCCTCCTCTAACTTAGTAGATAAATTAGTATGATTTGATGATAACCTATATTTTTTATTTTTACAAATCGTTCTTAAATAATTTTTCAATTCTTTATTTAGAATCTTAGTTAAAATACTATTTAAATCAAGAGTTCCAAATTGAATATTAATTTTGTAATTATTCATGAGCATGCTCCTTAATAAAACATACTCTAAAAATAATTTTTTATTAATACTAATTTTTGTACTTAAAGCACTTAAATTAGTATTATCTATAAACTTCACTCCTCTTAAAATAGCATCCTTTGAATGAAACTATATCTATATCATTTTTTTAAAGTTTATTTTAAACATACTCCTACTTTATATTCCTATATTTAGGAGTATGTTTTATTTTTCAATATATCAATGTATCAAAAAGCTATCAAATCTATAAAATTTCATGGGATGACTAAATTTTTAATTATTCATCATTTTCATTATAATCATCTGGAGCATGATCTTTTTCAAATTTATTTTTACAATCCAAGCCTTTATTTCTATAGTTCATATACATATCATCAAAATCAACAATTAATTTCTCTGATGGTTCATTGTTTTCATAATTAATGTTTGACTCATTATCAATTTTCATATTGTTAGATTAACTATATTATTATTTAATTTATATGTTGCACTCCATATTCTACTTTCACCACGGCATTCAGTATTACAAGTATCTGATTCATCGCCTACCTCATTAAATGTATATTCATGATGATTCCATAATGTATCAAAATTTAATCCACATTCGCCAACGAATAACTTCTTATTTTCACTATTTTAACATTCTGTATATAATTATGGTTAAATATTTTTTCATACATCTATCACCTAAATTATAATTAAATATTATTTTTATCAATCGTCATATGTCACATACAACACATCTAGTACCATATTACAAATTTTAAAGTAATCATCAAGTAAATTATATACTTTTTTCATCATAGTATCATCTGTAGATGAAAATGCTTCATAAAATGCAAAATTAACATACGCAACATATTTAAATGCAATTTTAGAAAATTGCCTTATCATATCATATGAAGTTGTAAAATATTTATTAGACAACTTAGAAACAAGTGTTTTAGCAACCTCATCATAATTTGTTAATTCATTAATTGAAGATTTGACATCATCAATTGTTTCTAATAGTGGCTGCTTATAAATTTCTATATTTTCTAGAGCATTTTCTATTATTTCTCGTTTATTTGTTATCTCTATAGCATTCATACTAAATGGTATTCTATTTTCTATTCTATAATATTCTACAATTAAATCAATTGCCTCGTTTGCAAGATAATCATCTTTATCTTCAAATTCACCCCATTGCATTATTAAATGATTTGCCTTTAGGATATTCACTTTGTTTTTATAAATATTTTCCAATGATTTTTGAACCTCTTTTTTTGTTTTTTTATCATCTATGCTACAAGCAACCACATATAATTTATATTCTTTTGAATCACTATCATAAATAGGAAACCCACAATTGCAACAACAATCATCTTTCTCAAATATTTCTTCATCACATAAAAAACAATTAATAAATTTTTCATTACCCATAACTACCATCTCCCATTATTATTTTATTACATCTACAGTTAGTTTTCTTTATATTTTTAATATTTTATTGCATTTGTTTTTATTTTTGGTTTTTTTGTCACTTTTTCATCTTCTACATTAAAATTATAATTTATGTAATTTGAAACTTGATGAAAAAGAAATGTAACTTCACAATTTAAATTAATATTTTGACTATACCAATTATGCAAAAGGTCTTCATAATAAATCGTGATTTTAAAATCATGTTTTTGAAATGGTAATGCAATTAAAAATTTTATTACTTTTTCTTCATCTTTGTCTAATGTATTTTGACTGTCTAATTGACAATAACATGACTCTTCTAATGATTTTCCACTAACTTTAATATAACAATTTCTAACTGCATTCAATCCAATATTTTTAATACTTAAACATATTTCTATACCTTTCGCATTTTTATATATGCTAGGTAAATTATATCTATTAATAATACCATTATTTTGTTGTAAAAAAGTATATGTCAATAATGGCATATTATTAATTCTTCGTTCTTCTTTTTCTCTATTTTTATTATCTTCATTACTTTTATTAATTTGAATCATTGTTACATATATTAAAAATATTCCTCCTAGAACTTCTGCTAATATTGCCGTGCCAAAATTTGCTAAAATAGTTAACCAATTTTGAGTATCAACATTTAAATTCCATTTAAAAAAAGTGGGAACATTAAATTTATCAAGATAATAAAGAGAATAAATGAATGCCATAAATACAATATATAACCAAAATATAATCCTTTCAAAAGTATCCTTACACCTTTTATAAAATATCTTAAATATAAAATATGTGATAAAAACAATAATAACTAAAAAAATAAAATCTATAAACATAAAACCACCCTTTGAACAATTATATCATATAAAAAAGACATTTGTTAATAAAATGTCTTTTTCAGACTGTTGACAAAGTAAAATTTTGTTAATAGTCTTTTTATTTTTCTAA
>ERZ808240.4282-NODE-4282-length-12805-cov-9.475451_pt1 | contig 12805 bp, 13 predicted proteins | sample MGYA00521084_ERZ808240 | MGnify/ENA primary metagenome ERZ808240 (study PRJEB31516, sample SAMN03275571) | gut metagenome | biome: mammalia-associated habitat; material: feces | host: Papio cynocephalus | place: Kenya | collected 2012-08-06 ... | reverse complement strand
CAGAAATGTGGTCGGGGATTTTTTAGTATCCATGTCTAAAATTTAAGCGCTTACTTTACATCTTGTGATAACACCCATGTAAATACAAATACAATTACAAATCCTAATGCTGCATAACCTAAAGTTCTTTTCAATCTGTTCATTTTTTCTTCCTCCTAAGAATGTTTGTTTTTTTATTTTCACTTCTTATATGCAGTGGATTTTAAAAAGGTTCATCTTTTTTTTAATTTTTTTGCTTTTTTGCAAAAAATAACTTCCGGTATGAAAATTACCCGTTAGGTATTTTATTCATACCGGAAGTCTTTTTAACTATATATTTTCCAAATAATTACCAACTAGTAAAACTCGCTGGATAACAAAGAATTTGATCAACTAGTTCTGCCGTATTAACATCTACATCTGCCATAGCATAGCCGTCACCATTCTTTTCATGAAATTCTACATAAGCTACTGTACAATATGTTACATCTTTAAGATGTGGTTCTCCCACTGTAACTTCCATTTCTATTGAATCTGGTATTTTCAATTGTTCTCTGATATATTTCATTTGTTCATCTGTAAATACATTATTATTTGCTGAATTATCACTTGTAGATGCATTATTACTTGACGAACCCTCATCTGCAGACATATTATTATCTGAGCTATCACTATTATTTAATGAACTATCTTCTGTAGTCGTACTATTAGCTGACATATTATTATCTGTAGACTCTTCTTCCTCTTCTGAAATTTTTCCTGAGGTATTTATTGCTATTTTTATGTTTCCTACTTCTTTGCTTAACTCTTCTGATGTAACTGTTCCATCTTGATATTTAGTCCATATATTATATATTTCATCATCCGTCTTTTCAAATGTTGTTTCTTCTGAAAACAGTAATTGTATGTCTGGAACTGATTTATATAAATCCATAGATTTTCCATTTTCATTAATATACTTCCATTCACTTACATCCATTCCGTATTTTTTCATGCATTTAGAAAAAGCCTCTTCTTCCTCTGGATATTGCTCAAAATCATAACCATTCTCAACTATTTCAATATCTTTTGTTATTTCTTTATCCCTGGTTGTTCCTCCGCCACTTATAGCCTCAGAATTATAATACTCTTCAAAATATATTGGTTCTAATTTTTCATTTTCATATTTATATCCACAAATATTCCATCCACTTTCACCTTGGAATGATGCCGGATGATATGATTCTATAAATATTTCTTTGCTCTTTGAAAGAAAAATATTATTTGAATGCTTTATCCAGTAGTACTCATTCAAATACTTCTTTGCTTTATCTGCCAGCTTCCACTTTTTCTGTTTCTTTTCATAAACCTGAAATTCTAATTCCAAAGCCGGAAATCCATTTTCATCAGCATAATATTCTCTATAATTTTTCGAATCTTGTGATATATTTTTTAGTCCATTATTTTTAATTACAAGCAGTTCCTTTTTTCCATCATGGTCAAGATCCGCTTCTTTCGCATTAAAGTATCCAGATTCTATATTATATTTTTCTAAAGAGATTTTCTCTGCTGATTCACCTTTTATTCCAGTCGTATACGTCTTATCCTCTATTTTTTTCATATGCAAAACATCATCTAAGTTATCTTTTACTGTTTCATTCTTAGCATTCCGCTTTAGTGTTTCTTCCTGCCGTCCTTTGTCGCTTTGATTTTTCTGATATTTTGTATAACCTATGTAGCCCCCTGTTCCAATTACTGCTACCGCAACAATACCTGCCACAACCTTTGCTACAATTCCTTTTCCGGTCGCTCCTATTGCTGCCTTTCCTGCAGTCTCCAGACTTCCTTTTTGTGCTGTATGTTGCAGTTTCTCTTTCTGAGTAGTTTCTTTTCTGTCATTTGTCTTCTCTTTTGACTGATCTTTTATCTTTTTATACATTGCTCCCGCATCCGCTTCTGCTGCAAACGCTTCTTTTTTGGAAACAAGTAACCATGCGAAGAATACAACTGGTGCCATACCAAAAAGATTGATTCCTCTCTTCTTCATATCTTCTACTTCTGCCATGATATTTTTCCTGGCATTAAAGATTCGGCTCTTTACAGTCCCTTTTGGAATCTCTAATATTTCAGCAATTTCTTCTTCCTTCATCTGTTCCATACAATACAGAACGATACATTCCCTCTGTTTTTCAGGAATCTTACTGATAATCTCATTAATCATCTGCTCCCGTTCCGTCTTTGCATAATGAGCTTCTGGATTAAACTCCCAATGATCATCCTCAAACTCTACCACCTTATCATCATCCGCATCTATTTTCATATCCTCTATATGCGTTACTTTTACCTTATTTTTCCGTAATTCTGCATTACATTCATTCGCTGCAACCCTGCGTGCCCATGCCAAAAACTGCCCTTTAGATGCATCATATGTATACATTTTATTTGCAATTCTTATGTAAGAATTCTGCACCATATCATCTACTTCTTCAGGTTGTCCTGCAAATTTAGCATAGCATACTGCCTTAATGTCTGAATATGTCTCGTTGTAAATATCCGAAAAAGCATCCATATTTCCTTCTATATATCTGTGTATTTTATCCAACAGATAATTCTGCCGATTTTTTTCTCCACAATTTGGACAAAATATATCTTCTGAATTGAGTACTCTTCCGCATTTATTACATTTATTTTCATAGCTTTCTGCTTCCACTTTACTGCCACAAGCCGGGCAAAATCTGTCTTCTTTCTTTAATTCTTGTCCACACTTTGTACATTTCATAGTCTTTTGTCTCCTCATATATCCTTCATTAATAACTTTAATATTTCATACATTACAATGTACATTCTCTTTATCATATCTGTCACAAGACGTTCTTGTATTATCATCCAATTCTTCTCTTTTTCATCTTGTGCTTTACTTTTATCAATTAAATTCATACCATTACTTCCACTTCTGTGATGAATGTTGCATTTTATTCTGTATAAGAATATATTGACATTAACTGCTTTCCTGTATCAACATCTACATCAGCTGATGCATAACCATTTCCTTCCTTTTCTGAAAATGCAACATTTACCATCATCATTCCCACACTATCTTGATAATATGGTTCTCCGATTGTAACCTCCATTTCTTTCGAATCAGGCACTTTCAATTCTTCTCTAATATATTTTAACTGTTCATCTGTAAATATATCATTTGTTTTCTCATTAGAATCTGTACCCGTTTCTTCTGAGGACACATTTTCTTCATCTTCTGATATGATTTTTCCCGAAGTATCAATTACAATATTTACATTTCCAAATTCTTTGCTTAATGCCTCTCTGTCTGTTGTATAAAGCCCATTTTCACTTTCCCATATTCCATCCAATTCTTCAATCGTTTTTTCAGTTTTGACCTCTTCAGAAAATAATAATGAAATTCCTGGAACCGATTTATACATTGCAATTGGATTTCCGTTACCATCTGTATATTTCCATCCTTTTATATCCATTCCATATTTTTTCATACAATTTGAAAGTGCGTTTTTCAAGCCAGGAAATTCATCTGTTTCATTTCCTACCAGTTCAAGAAGTTTCTTTTCTTTTTTGGTTATATTTCTTTCTATTCCTGGTGTTTCTTGATTCCATTGCTCTGCAACCTCTTCTGAATTCCAATAAGAATCAAAATATATTGGTTGTAATTTTTCATTTTTATATTGATATCCTTTAATATTCCAAGCTGCTTCACCTTCAAACGCAGCTGACAAATGATAGGATTCTATAAATAATTCATTACTTTCAGAAAGATATATCGCTGTAGAATGATTCATAAACCCATCTTCTCCCTGATATTCTTCTGTTTTATCCGTCAGTTTCCATTTATCACCTTTCTTTTCATACACCTGTATTTCTAAAGCTAATGAAACATATCCATTTTTATTATATACATAATCCGGATAATCACTCGCAACTGTTGTTAATCCATTATTTTTTATAACCAACAACTCTTTCGAACCATCTTGATCGAGATCAACCTCTTTCGCATTAAAATATCCCGAATCAATTTTATATTTTTTTAAAGATGCTATATTTCCATCGCTATCGCCGATCGCTTTTTTAAACTGTATTCCCGTAGTATATGTTTTATCTTCTATTTTTTTCATATTTAAAATATTATCTCTATTTTTCTCTTCCTTCACCCCTTCCTTCTTTTCTTCCTTCCTCTTATTCTCTTGATTCTGTACTATTTTTTCATTTTGAGTATCTCGGTATTTCGTATAACCAATATAACCACCTGCTCCTAAAACCGCTACTGTTACAGCACCTGCAATTATCTTTGACACAATCCCTTTTCCGGTTGCTCCTGCTACCGTCTTTCCAACTGTCTCCGCTCTTCCTTTTTGTGCTGTATGTTGCAGTTTCTCTTTCTGAGTAGTTTCTTTTCTGTCATTTGTCTTCTCTTTTGACTGATCTTTTATCTTTTTATACATTGCTCCCGCATCCGCTTCTGCTGCAAACGCTTCTTTTTTGGAAACAAGTAACCATGCGAAGAATACAACTGGTGCCATACCAAAAAGATTGATTCCTCTCTTCTTCATATCTTCTACTTCTGCCATGATATTTTTCCTGGCATTAAAGATTCGGCTCTTTACAGTCCCTTTTGGAATCTCTAATATTTCAGCAATTTCTTCTTCCTTCATCTGTTCCATACAATACAGAACGATACATTCCCTCTGTTTTTCAGGAATCTTACTGATAATCTCATTAATCATCTGCTCCCGTTCCGTCTTTGCATAATGAGCTTCTGGATTAAACTCCCAATGATCATCCTCAAACTCTACCACCTTATCATCATCCGCATCTATTTTCATATCCTCTATATGCGTTACTTTTACCTTATTTTTCCGTAATTCTGCATTACATTCATTCGCTGCAACCCTGCGTGCCCATGCCAAAAACTGCCCTTTAGATGCATCATATGTATACATTTTATTTGCAATTCTTATGTAAGAATTCTGCACCATATCATCTACTTCTTCAGGTTGTCCTGCAAATTTAGCATAGCATACTGCCTTAATGTCTGAATATGTCTCGTTGTAAATATCCGAAAAAGCATCCATATTTCCTTCTATATATCTGTGTATTTTATCCAACAGATAATTCTGCCGATTTTTTTCTCCACAATTTGGACAAAATATATCTTCTGAATTGAGTACTCTTCCGCATTTATTACATTTATTTTCATAGCTTTCTGCTTCCACTTTACTGCCACAAGCCGGGCAAAATCTGTCTTCTTTCTTTAATTCTTGTCCACACTTTGTACATTTCATAATCTTATTTTCCTCTTCAATTTCTATTAAATTATCACTCGTAATTAATTTCTTCACCTGTTTTTCCCATTAAAGTCTATTAAACCTTTTATTCATTTTCACAATTTTAACAACCTCCGCTTCTTGAATATATCCTTTAATTCAATACATCAATCACTAATTCTACGCCTAATTTAAATCCCCGCACATAGCTTTCTTCCAACTCCTTAGCCGATAATTTTATCTTTAGCTGGATCAATTGTTCAAATTCTTTCTGCTGCTCTCTCGAAAGTCTGTCTATAAAGTTCTTTTGCATATCATTATATTTTCCCATTTCATCTCTGTATTTCCTACTTTGAGGCACACATTGCAGCATCGGTTCAATACCTTCCTGAAATATTTTTCTTATCATATTAGCCCTCCTTTGTATTCTAATATGCTTTTTATTTCAAAAAGGTTCATTTTTATCTAAAAATTATAGTTTCTATTTTATTTTATAATTATAGTTGTTTGTACCCTTTCTTTCAATCACCTATACTATAGTTATGAGAAACAAAAATAATTACAATATTGGAGATCGTATTTATCAATTTCGCCGCAACAGCGGGCTTAGCCAGGAACAGTTGGCTTTTATGTCTGGTATAACCCCAACTTATCTTGGACTTATCGAAAGGAGTAAAAAAAATTGTACGGTTCGCATATTAGAACAAATATGTAATGCATTGGATATCACGTTATCTGAATTTTTCAGCAATGAAGAACCAACTCCAAAAGAGTCTCCAGATTACCAGTTCCAAATGCTACTTTCCAGCCTTAACCCAGACGAACGACTTGAACTCTTAAAACTCGTAAAAGATATAATTAAATTTAAAAAGATGTAGAAGATGATGCTTCGTTTACATCATCTTCTACATCTTTTTCATCTTTAATATTCAGATACATTAGCATCTGGCTTAACTGCTTCTTTCACCTTTTTAGCTTTCGTACTAAGATCAAGTGTTACCGAATATTCATCCTTTGACTTGTAAAATTCCGTAATAGTCTTTTCTATGCTATCTTCCCTATCTTGTTTATCAGTGAAGAAATTTGAGCAATCTGATTTTCCTGGTTCATCAAATTCTAACGTCCCATCTGATTTGCGCAGTATATTACCTAAACCAATATATCCATAGCAATGATATTTATTCCCTTTTTCATTACTGTATTCATCTGTTACTGTCGCATCTAATTCGAATCTTAAGAAAAATGTACTAAGGCAGTCATCGCTGCTCTTTGACATTTTCTGTTCAACTAAAAAAATTGCATTATTATCAAATGAAATATTCGACACTTCACAAGAAGATGCACTTACTGTATCCCCATTATCAGCTACCGCACCAGTATAAATCTCTTTTCCGCTAAACATTCCTTCAAACAATTCACCTGATTCTAATTTGTCCTTTGCTTCTTGTTTCATCTGATCCAGATCATCCGCAGTCAAATCATTCGGATCTTGAATATATTGATCCACATTCTTCGGTACTTTAATTACTTTTTTAGTTTCTTTTGGCATCACATCAGCTGTACTTGAAGTACATGTAACAGTTATCTTATCTCCTGATTTCAAATTTGTAAATGGTTCCATATCACAGGTAAACTCTGTACCATCTACGGTTACCGTTACCTGACTGTCTGTTGAAAGTTTCGGACTTGTTCCAGTATACTGTAATTTCAAATGCTTAAATACATCCACTATTTTTGCATCTTTCAGTCCTTTAACTTTAACTGTCTGATCTTTTCCTGTAAACTGTATTCCATATTGTTTCATTCTCTTATTATTATATGTATACTTAATTTTAATTTTATCACCATTTTTTAAATTGCGTGTTGGTGTTGCTTTAACTTCTGCCAAATCATCTTCTAATAATTCATATTTTGCAACTAATGCACTGTCTTTTTCGGCCATTATTTCTTCTGCATCATTATCTAATTTATCCCAATCCAAGGATACCGATGCCATACCATAACCATTATTTCCAGTAATTTTACAGTTTGTATAATCATTTAAATTAAGTGTTTTGGGCCTTGTTTTTACATATGCAAATATACCTATAATAATGCATATTACCACAACTACTCCTACAATTAATTTTACAGGATATTTTTTCTTATTTTCCTGATCCTTTTTTTGCTTTTCTGATCGCTCGGCATTTTCTTCCGGTAATGCAGTTCCACATTTATTGCAAAACTTTGCATTTTCTTCCAGTTCTGCTCCACAACTCGGACATGTTTTCTTCACTTTAATCCCTCCATTCAAAACTATAGTTATATATTATCAAACGAATTATAATTTGTCCATCGAGAAAATTAAGCGATATATATTACTGAAGTTCTAATGTCCTTTAATTGCCACCTATTGATATTAGCCACACACTTATTTATCGATTTCTTCAAATATTTTCATACACAAAAAAATCACCATCCCCAGAGCTCAAGGCCTCTAAAAACAGTGATTTATTAGTGCGCGATCAGGGGTTCGAACCCTGGACACCCTGATTAAGAGTCAGGTGCTCTACCAACTGAGCTAATCGCGCATTTTTAATTGTCTGTGTTGCGTTCTCCGTAACGACAAGATTTATTATATAATAAGCTTTTTAAAAATGCAAGTACTTTTTTTAGTTTTTTTCATATTTGTAAAGTTTAAAATGTAATTAGAAAATAAAACAACAGTTAAACAGAGTTCACACGTATGAACTCTACGAAAGAAAAGAGGTTTTAAATATGGCAAAAACAGAAAAGAAAGAAATTACCGCAAAATCAATTACAGAAAAGTTACAAGATGTTGAAGAAAAGAAAACAAAGGCTCAACTTGCGAATGATAAGCGACTTTATAACAAGTTTCTTAAACAGATAGATACAGCCTATGGAAAAGCTGAAAAAGCTTATCTTGATATCGCTATCGCAATTCATTTTATCTATAAGAAAGAACTTTATAAAGTTGAGAACTTCAAAAACATCTATGATTTTGTGAAAGAAAAATATAACTATTCGCGTGGCACTTGCAACAAGTACATAAACATTTGTGAACGATTCGGTGTAACTGGTGAAACTGGTACAGTTGTTGGACTACAAGATAAATATTCTGAATACGGTGTATCTAAACTTGGTGTAATGCTCTCTTTTCCAGATAACTTACTCGAACAGGTTGAACCGTCTATGTCAGTTCGGGCATTAAAGCAACTTGCTGAGGATTATCAGAACAGTTTATCCGACCAGAGACAAGCCATTGAATCAGAGAACAAAAAAATGATTGATACAGTTGTTGAAGAATCTGAGGATTCCGCAATGAATGAACCAGATACTACAGATGTAGAAGTTATGAATAAAAGCACGTTTGTGTGTCAAGCGTCTACAATGAATGAGCTACTTGGTCTTCAAGTAGTTATGGAAGATACATTTAAGGATATTCTAAAAGAACATCCGCAAGCTAAAATTAGAGTAAACATTGTTTATTAATACCGAAAGCCCTTTTTTAGGGCTTTCCCCTCTAAGGTAACAAGACATTCACATAAAGTTACAAGTAAATTATGAACGCCCGAAATACTGGGTTGATGAAAAGGAGAAAAAATATTATGAAAATCGCAGTTAAAACAAGAGAATCAGTGTTAGTTATTGATAAGTCTAAAAAAGATTGGGAAATGAATGGACGTAAGGGAATAGCTTATAAAGCCATCTGTCATCACAAAAATGGTGATGAAGTACAAGTCGATGAAATCCGCATTACAGAAAATGTTTACAATACATTAAAACCGATGACTCGTTATTTCTTTGATGGTGATCTAGATGTAAAGAACGGTCGTTTTGAAGTCACTTTCGCCAATGAAGATAAGGGTTCTTCTGCTAAATAGTTCATACGTGTGAACTATTTAGCGTGAACATACACCCTCCCACGCTGTCGGTGCGTAAAGCGTGGGGGTGATGTGACGAACTATCTACCATCTCCCTGTTTGTTCTCTTCATGGTCAGCGGTTGCGGTAGCAATGCCACGGGCAACGGTGTACCTAACAGGGCGGTGGGTTGCCGTGGCAAGCGTCACTTAGCGAAATCCTAGGCGATTGATATATATAACCTCAACCAACTGTTGTCCCGTCCAATCCTAGGTAGCGGACGGGTTAATAACGGAATGTAGCCTAAAGGCAGGGCGCTGAGCACATGCGTTAACTATGTACAGAAGATTCCGGTTCGATTCCGGACATTCCGATTTATCAATTATAAAAGGAGTATACAGATGAATGAAGAAAATATTTTGGGAACTCCAGAGAGTAACAATGAAGATATATCATCTCCTAAGATTTCTGACGTAGAAGAAAAAGAAGAAGAAAAGACACAAGAAGTTCAGACGTTTGAACCAGAACAGGAAGAACAGACGCAAGATTATACGCAACTTGTTGAACAGGTTCAATATATTAACCAACACTTAGATACTATGACAAACGTTCTTGTAGTAACAATGATTGCTCTTGGGATTGTAGTTGGAATTATAGCTTGTGATATTTTTTCAAGGTATTTTAAAAGTTAGGAGTATTAAACATGAATATAGATGTTTTGCAGTTATCGTTATCTGACTGCGGTCAATTGTTTTGCGGGTCAATTCCTGTAGGTTTCGTCTTGGGGTGCTTTCCCATGTTGATAGGCGTAACCATTCACGGGTTGATAAATATATTTAAGAAAGTTTAGGAAAGGAGAAAGTGTTATGGAAGGTGTAACAACAGCTTTAACAACAAGCTTTACTAGCGTTGCTAGTTCTTTGACTTCTGTAATCGGTGATGTACTTCCGATTGCTCTTCCGGTAGTAGGCGCTATGATTGTTGTAACAATCGGTATTAAAATCTTTACAAAGATTACAAGTAAAGCGTAAGTAATTCAATATCGTAATAACGGGGAAGTGGTTGGAGATATCTCTAGCCACTTCTTTTTTTATTGGGAAAGGAAGTGGGTAAATGTGAAAGATAGTATAAAAAAGAAATTAAAGAAAGTAATTCCCTTTGTATTAATTGGTATTTTGTCAAGTTCCGCTGTCCTATTTAGCTATGATAAAGGGAATGAAGTGCAAGCGGCTGTTGTGGTAGATGATATTATGGTGGTCACTGCTATTCTTGCCTTATGCGGTGTTTCATTTCTTGGCACAGAGGAATTATGGGGGGATGGCAATGGTTGGTATCCGGGTATTGATGCCGGACAAGATGTTGATGAATGGATAGATGATTTCAACAAGCCTTGGAAAGAAGAATGGGACGAAAAAACAAAAGAATATGCTTTAGAACACGGTCTGATTGATAAGAACGGGAATTATACAGGTGGCGGTTCAGATGATGGTGGTGACGATGATGACCATAAGTTCCCGTCTTGGGAAAAAATAAAGACACTTGTAAAGACAAATGGTGGGAATGTGGCTACTGCTCTTGGTGCTTATCTTCCATTACTTACGGGTTTTGCGCAAAGTGTTCTTTATGATTCCGGGGCAACTTTAGCTGATTCGTTAATTGATGATGGCATTAAAATTGATGAAAGTTATATTAACTCTTCTACTGTTGGTTATGCTTATGGAAGTCCTTGGAAGTTAACTAATAGTTCTGCTGATTCTGTTATTTTTTATGCGCATGTTCCTATATGTATTATTTCTGGTAATTCTGAGAATTTAAATTATTTTTGTTTTATTAAAAGTGAAGAACAACCACTTATAAATGAATTTAAAAATGGTGAATTTTATCAAGAAAATGCAATATCTTCTTTACATGGATATATGGAAAGTTATAAAGATATGTATAAAAAGGAAATTAATGGAAAAATAAAAGTTTCTTGTCCTGTTTTTAATAATGATGATGATGCTTATAATTATCTTTGTAAAAATATTAAGAAGAATGAAAAAAAATATATTAACCCTACGTCTATTGGTCTTGGTTCGCCTGTGAAAAATGGTGAACAAACTGGTGTAGATGGTATTCCGGTATTACCAACTTTGCCTATTAATAAATTTGCAAAACTTCCAACTATGGATGATTTAAAAGATTTCTTTAAAAAGATTGGGAATGATAAAGATGATAAAGACAAAAAGCAAAAAGATATTGATGATTTTATTAAGAAAATAACAACTGACGATACAAGTGGCGGTGAAACTCCTACGCCCGATCCCACTCCCGAACCCGGTGGTGGTGAAACTCCCGAACCCGATCCCGGTGGCGGTGGTTCTGGTGGCGGTGGTGGTGGCTCTACTACAGATACGCCGGATAAACCAGACAAAGACGATGATGATTCAAAGAAAAATTATGCAAGGGATTTACAAAAGATTTTTCCTTTCTGTATTCCTTTTGATATTGTAGATTGTTTTAGGCTATTTAATGCTGAACCAGAAACTCCTAGAGTAGAAATACCTTTGCATTTTGGTATTGTGGAAAAAGATTATACCATTGTTATAGATTTAAAAGACTTTGATAATGTAGCGCTTTTATTACGTTCTACGTTGTTAATTGTGTTTGTGGTCGGTCTTGGTTTTGCAACTAGAAATGTAATTAAATGGTAGGTGAATTATATGACAGGTATGAAAGAATTATTAGATACTTTTTTAGATTGGCTTTTAACTGTTCTTCCAGTCAGTCCGTTTAGGGCGTTTATAGACGCTTGTTCTGACTTGCCCTATTTAGGTTGGCTTAATTGGTTTGTTCCTATTGGTCAAATGATTGCTATCGGAGAATTGTGGCTTACTGCTATTGCTTTGTTTTATATGTATTCTATTATTGCTCGTTGGATTCGTGCAATACAATAAGGGGGAATTATATGTGGTTTGATGATAATCATATTCAATCTTGTTCTAATTGTAAATTCGGAGATAAAGATATTGAATATAGAAAATGTAGTAATTGTTTGCTTACATTTTCATTAACAGGTGAAAAATATGTAGATTGGGAAAGTGAAGAAAGGAGCAAGATACATGATTTATTTATACAGTGGTACTCCCGGCTCAGGGAAGTCTTTACATACTGCCAGTGTAATATATTGGACTTTAAAAAGAGGTGTTCCCGTCATTGCTAATTTTGCAATTAATACAGGGAAAATAAAAGGGAAAAAAGCGGAATTTGTAGAAAAATCTAACGATGAACTTACACCCGATTATTTAATAAATTATGCATTAAATTATGCGAATGGCAACCGTATTAAGGAGGGGAGTTTACTTCTTGTGATTGATGAATGTCAGTTGATGTTTAATGCACGTGAATGGAATATAAAAGGGCGTGCTGAATGGCTTTCTTTCTTTACTCAGCATCGTAAGTTTGGTTATGATGTTATTCTTGTGGCACAATTTGACCGCATGATAGATAGGCAAGTCCGTGCTTTGATTGAATATGAATCAATTCATAGAAAAGTAAGCAATTTTGGGATAAAGGGTAAGATTCTTTCTCTTGTAATGGGTGGTAATGTATTTGTATCTGTAAAAGTATGGTATCCGATGAAAGAAAAAACAGGTGCTGAATTTTTTCATGCACGCAAAAAGTATTATAGTCTGTATGATACTTTTAACA
>ERZ808240.4281-NODE-4281-length-12812-cov-122.260014_pt1 | contig 12812 bp, 11 predicted proteins | sample MGYA00521084_ERZ808240 | MGnify/ENA primary metagenome ERZ808240 (study PRJEB31516, sample SAMN03275571) | gut metagenome | biome: mammalia-associated habitat; material: feces | host: Papio cynocephalus | place: Kenya | collected 2012-08-06 ... | reverse complement strand
TTCCATGTCGCCGGTCATACCCATCGACAGTTCCTTGCAGGACTCCGTGCCGGGCTCACCTGACTCAAGAATGAGGTCGCGGGTCTTGCGCAGATGCGCGAAGCCCCTGCGAATCGTCTTCTCATCGTCCACATGCGCGCCGATGGTCATCAGTCCCTGCAGTTCGACGCCGTCCAGCGTGCCGATCTTCTGCGCGGTGCGAATCGCATACGCTGGATCGCATCCCGACTTCGATTCCTCGCCGGATTCGTTGACCTCCAGCAGCACGCCGACGGTGATGCCGCGGGCCACGGCCCTGCGTGCGATCTTTTCGGCCAGTTCGATCGAATCCACCGATTCGATGGTGTTCACCACCGGAAGGACCTTGCCGATCTTGTTGCTCTGTAGCTGTCCGATGAGATGGAACGGAATGCGCACGGCGTCAGCGGCCCCACCGACCGTGGACAACGCATTGGCGGCGTCAGCTGTACCGGCCGCTCCAATAACGCCAGCGCCCGCACCGCCAGTGACGACGGGACCACCGGCATTATCAGTACCGGCAGCAACCAAGCCCCCAGCGACACCAGCACCGGAACCCCCAGCGACGCCGCCGTTCGCACCGTCTGTTCCCAAAACGAAACCACGTTCCGCGCAGCGCCTCATCAGCCCTTCGGCCTTCGCCACGACTTCCTGGGGACGATTCTCCCCGATCATGCGCACGCCGGCATCGATCGCGGCCATGATCTCACCGACGTCACGGGTTTTGGTCGCGGCGAGCAGTCTGACGGAACCGGCGTCACGACCGGAGGCCGCTTCGGCCGCCGCGATGCGGTCCAGCACGCGATGCACGCCGTCCGCGATCTCCGTGGCGCGCGCGTCATCGATCACTTCATTGGCAAGATTCTTATGGTCCATATAAGCGGTCATCTCATCGCCTCTTCAATTCCGTTCGATTTCGATTCATTCCGAATCCCGGCACTGGTTCCAAAGATAGAAAGAAGCCCGTACGACAGGCCGGAAGTGAAGCGATAAAGCGGCCAAAACGCGTACGGGCTGTAATGACAAGACGGCAGGCGATCGAAGGGGGAACTTCAACTATGCCGTCTCTGCTGGATATTGTATGAGCGTTGTCACGCGCCGATAGCCATTCCCGCGCTTAGGAAATTTTTCAGCATTCGTCCAGCACCCTATCAGCTTTCACAAAACCGATGAAACGAACACAATATATGTTCGATATTCGTTATTTTTCCAATGCGCTGATACGTCGTTCAAGCTCGTCCATGCGTTCCTTCAACGCGAACATCTGGCAGGTCAGCGATTGGATCTTACCCATCTGCAATGTGACCATATGGTCGAATTCCGTGTTCGATTCCGGCTGGGCGACATCGACGCGCTTCGCGGCTTTGACGATTTCGTCGTCGTGCTTCCACCGCGCGATGTTGCGTTCGACGCGCTTATGCCCCACAATGCTTGGGCTCAGACCCGCCGAGGTGAAGATCACGCTCGGCCGCTCGCCGTTCAGATAGCGATGCATGCACATGATTTGGAAATCGCGCGCATAGGTGATGCGGTTCTCCGTCACCGCGGAAACCGCCGGCAAGGAACGGAGATATTCGATTTCCATCTGGCTGAATCGTCTTTTCGTCATATTCGTTTCACTTCCTATATGATCATTACGACCATGCACGCTTCGTGTAAACCCCAACACATGTAGTAAACCATAAATGGGGGGTCAAAAGCTGACATATAGCCGAACGCTGAAACATAATGTGACGAAAATCACCAAAAAAATCTCAAAGAATGCGGTTCCATGGGTAAAGTTGCATACGCCGTTGATTTTCGTCGCTTTTGGTTCGATGAGGTTCATTGAAGTCCAGGTCCATGAGGAGGCAAGCATGCCCGGCCGTTTTGCTCCGACGCCATCCGGACGTATGCATATCGGCAATATCTATGCGATGTTGGGCGCTTGGCTGTCCGCGCGCAGCCGCGATGACGGCATGATTCTGCGCATCGAGGACATCGACGGGCCGCGCGTCGTTCCCGGTGCCGCCGACGCGATGATGGATGACCTTCGTTGGCTTGGCTTGGATTGGGATGGCGATCCGGTTTTCCAATCCGCCCGGCATGACATGTACGAGGACGCCTTGCGCCACCTGCGCGGGCTTGACGTGTCCGACGTGTTGGATTCCTTCGGACCAGCGGATGCCGGCACTGCGTCACGACCTGGCAAACGACCGGATGCGGCGTCCCCCATCCTCGTGGATTCCTCGGCGCCGCTGGTGTATCCCTGTTTCTGCTCGCGCGCGGATATCCGGGCGGCGTCGGCGCCGCAGGAGGGCGACCGGTTCATGGTGTATCCGGGCACGTGCCGACGCCTCGCCGCGACCGATCCGGCGCAAGCGCGGGAACGCGTCCTGCGCGGAGATCGTCATTCGCTGCGCATCGCCATGCCTGAACCGGTTGCGGACGGCACCGATGCGGTGATTTCCTTCGAGGACGAGGTGTTCGGCACGCAGCGATTCGATTTGCCCCGCGACATCGGCGACACCATCATCCGCCGTGCCGATGGATTGTTCTCCTACCAGCTGGTCGTGGTGGTCGACGATCTGACCATGCGGGTCGATGACATCGTGCGGGGACGGGATCTGTTGCGTTCCAACGCCTTGCAGATATACATCCGGCGGGCTTTGATCGCCAGCGGCTTCGTTGACCGCCCGGCGTCCGATTCCTCGGCCTGCGATTCCGCAACGTCCGGCCAAACCGCATCCGCCGAGCATCCGCATTACGCGCATCTTCCGCTTATCGATGATGCGGGCGGACGGCGTCTCGCCAAGCGCGAGCGGTCGCTGGACATGGGCGTGCTGCGCGCGCACGGCGTCACCGCCGAACGCGTCATCGGCTATTGCGCTTGGCTGTTGGGATTGCAGGGATCGCCGTCAAAGACGGCTCCCCAGCCGATGAGCGCGTCCGAGGCGCTGTCCGAGTTCGATTGGGCCAAGGTCCGTGCCAACACCACCGACCGGCGCATCGACCAGCATGCGTTCGACGAATATTTCGGATTGTGAATGCGTGCGATTCGGGTTGTGGATACGCGCGATGCGGAGGAACCTGGCGCGGCACGCACTGCGGCTGCACTAGCGACCGGCTTACAGCCAATCCGAGCGCGGCGGCTCCGAATATGGTAGGTCCGAACGGCAAATCGGGGCACCACAAGTGGCGGCGAGACGCGGATCACCGCCATCGCAACAGTATGTCCAAGCCACCACACGCCACCGCAAACACCGCGAGCACGGCGCTACTGAATCCACAGTTCCGAATCGAGCGGATATTCGTTCACCGAGCAGCCGTCGAGATGCATGGACTGCTCCTGCATCAGGGGCGCGGCCTGGCCCGCTCCGGCGCATGTCGTCTCATTGTCCTTGTGTCCGAGTCGATGGCCGACCTCATGGTTGATCACCATCACCCGGTACCGTGCCAGATCGCCGCCCGCCGACAGCCATGACTCCGTGCCGGAGGTCCACCGATTGTCGTTGATGATCACGTCCTGGCCCACCCTGCAGCTGTATTCCTCCGAGCAGCCGGACGAGAACGATTTCATGTATTGCGCCTCCGAAAGCACCAGGTTGAAGTCGCATGTGTTCTGATCGGTGGATTGTTCGAACACCGCGCCGGCGCGTGGCCAGCCTTTTGCATCGTTGAGGATACGGTAGGCGGCGTTCGCGAATTCCTCGGCATCGCCGACATTGCCTTTTGTGGTGACGCAGTACCGGTATCGGACCACGTCGTGCCCGCTGTTCTGTGCCACTTGTTCCGCATCGCTGAGGATCTTGGCCTTTTCCTCATCACTCAATGAGGCGGATTGCGCGTCCAACGCCTCCTCCACCGCGGTGTTCCGTCCGGTCTTCTGCTCAGTGTCCTGTTTTTGTCCGGATTGGCCCTTCGCTGCTTTCCGGGCGTTCGCGCTTGTACCATTTGAGGATCGTTGGCCGCGTGATTTCCTTGTTTTCGCATCGCCATCCGCTGTGGAATTCCGCGATTGCGCGGATGATGACGCGACGCCCGCACCGTTCGTTTTCCCCCGAATATCCAACGCATGCACACTGCAGAACGTAAGCGTCGCGACCACAAGCAACGTAACGGTTGCGAACAATGCGATGCGCCGGATACGAAACGCCCGGCAACGCTCCCGTTCGTTCATGCCCGTCAGTCCGGCTGGTTGAAGCGCCCGCAGAATGAACCGAATCCTATCCAATTCCGTCTCCTCCCGAAGCGCCAAGGGTGATACGCGCCACTCACCATGCAACACTACCAGCGGTTCAGGGCATGCAAAAAGGCCCGTTCCCCCGAACCGTACCGAAGCATCAGCATGGCTTCCGTACGGGCGAATCGGAAACGGACCCTATCGATCAAATGGCCGGACGCGCGGCCATGTTCACACGCGAATCAGAAGAATCAAAAAGAATCAGGCGAACAGCACGTTGAACAGAAATGCGCCGAGAATCGCGCCGAGAATCGGGGCGACGACCGGAATCCAGGCTTCGCCCCAACGGGAGGAGCCCTTGTTCGGAATCGGCAGGATGGAGTGCAGCAGACGCGGCATGAGGTCGCGGGCCGGGTTCAGGCCAGGGCCGGTCGGACCGCCCATGGAGGTCACGAGGCCCCACACGATGAAGCCGACGACGATGGACGCGGCGGCGAGGTCGGCCTTGCCCCACGGCAGGGACAGGCAGCACAGCGCGCCGAGCACCAGCATGAAGGTGCCGAAGAACTCGTTGAGGAAGTAGTTCAGGCGGTCGTTGTGGGCGTCGGTGGTGCAGAAGGTGCCGAGGATGGCTTCCGCATCGTCGGTGTCCTTGTAATGCGGGTAGTAGGTGACATACACGATCAGCTGGCCGACGAGCGCGCCGAGCAGCTGGGCGATGATGTACGGCAGCACTTCGTTCCAGGGGAACATGCCGTTGACGGCCTGCGCGATGGTCATGGCCGGGTTGATGTGCGCGCCGGAGATGCCGCCGAACATCAGCACCGGGAACATGACGCCGAAGCCGTAGCCCATGGCGATGTTCAGCCAGCCGGCGTGGTAGCCCTTGGTGTTCTTCAGTTCCGCGTTGGCGACCGAGCCGTTGCCGAAGACCATCAGCACGGCGGTGCCGACGAATTCCGCGGCAAGCTTGGTAAAGAGTGAGTATTCCACTGCTGTTTCCTCTATTGCTTCTTCTCTTGATTGCTTTCGATTCGAAGATTGTTGCGATTCCGCTCTAAGCGGACAACAGAGCTCTACCATACTCCCCGCTCTGGAGGAACCCCGATAATGAAGCCGCAGCGGAAACCCGCTGGCGCATCAGTGCCACGCTCGCAATCAGATATGAGAGCGCATCGCGAAAACAGGGGGACGTTCCCGGATCCAAATCCGATGAACGCAGTCGGACAACCTATACTTGCTTCGCAGTCTGACACCGCTGAACAAGTTTGATGATATCCGCATACATCTCGGGCAAAGTTGGCGCAGTGACCGTCGCCGGATAACGGGAATCAGGTTCATGAACAAACGCAGTAAGCTGTCCTAATTCGTTCAATGGCTCAATATCGTTAGCCCAATAGTCGCCGATGCCCATCATACGAGCATCCGACGGAATCCGCGGTTCGTCCGCGCATGGCGATCCACCGCCTATCAATCGTCGAACGATGCCATGCCAGCCCGTGGGTTTATGCGCATCCGGCAGCAGCCCATCGAATTGGTCCTCCACGCCGAACCGTCGTAGTGTTTCCTTCAAACCGATGATGGGCGAATTGGTGACGAGCATTCGGCTGCAGCCCATCCCGCCAAGTTCAGCCAAAAAATCCGGCAACCCATCGGGCATGCGCACATCGACCGTTCCCAGCCGTAATTGTTGGCGTGAGTACAAATACGCGTCCTGCAATTGTTCCGGAGCCATTTTTCCGCGAGCGCAAGCGGCGACCGCGTCATATGGATCAGAATATTCAGGCATACTCTTCGGACACCGCAGGTAACGAGACAACTCATCATGCAGTCGGCCGGCAGCGACCGCATCAAGGTACTGGGACGCTTCTTGGGCATAAGCCCGCACCGGACCATCTCCCAAGCAGACAGTGCCGTCAAAATCAAATGCCACGGTGAATCGCATATCGTCCATGCTGCCTTCCATATTCGCATTCCACAAAGGAAGTGTGAAAAGGCGTCCATCGCAGATAACACGATGGACGCCAAACAGTGTCACAACCAGTACGTCAAACGATATTGGCGCTTCATCAGATCACTCCCAATCGGAATCGAGCGTCTGCTTGTACTGGGCCAGCGCATCGTCAACGGATTGCGACGGATCGGCCAGATATTTCTCCATGAACTTGTAGGTATCGTCATCGGCCTGTTGGACACCCGGCGTCTGCGGAACGATGAACAGGTTCTTGGTGGCGTCCGATAGCACCGCGGACACCTTGGCGCCGGACTTGGCGTATTCGGCATCGTTGATGGCGGATTTGCGGACAGGAATGTATCCCGACTTCAGCGCCCAGTTGATCTGGTTGTTCTTTTCGGTCAGGAACTTCATGTACAGGTATGCGGCCGTGCGCTGTTCCGCGGTGGCCGAACTGAACATATAGATGTCGGTACCCTGCTGGATGGCGTACTTGCCCGGGTAAGGGGCCGCGGCATATTCGAACTTTCCCTGCGCACCTTCCTTGATGAAGGATTCACCCGCAGTGGATCCGATGTACATGCCCACTTTTTGGCTGGCGAACGGCGTGGTCAGATAGCCATCGCTGCCGGCGATGCGGAAGTAGCCCTTCTTGATGCCCTGCGCGTAGTACTCCAGGGCCGCCTTGGATTCTTTGCCCTGCACATCGAGTTTCTTCGTGAATTCCTTGCCATGGTCCTTCAGATACGTGTAGTAGTAGTTGGCGAGCGAGTCGAAACCAGCGCCGGGGATGCCCTTGGCATCGGTAATCTTCTGGGAAACCTCCGCGAATTCGTCCCAGTTCGTCGGCACCTTGAGGTTCAGCTCCTTGAACAGCGTCTTGTTGTACCAAAGAACCTCAACCGACTTGTTGAACGGGATGCCGTATGTTTTGCCGTCGACCTGCACATCCTGCATCAGCCCCGGAAGAATGTCGGTCTTCCAACCGTCGAATTTCAGCTTCGCGTTGTCGGAATTGATGTACGGATCGAGATTGACGACCGCTCCATCCTTGATGCCGTCCGTCAGCCAGCTGGAATATGCCTGGGTCAGCGTCGGCAGGTTCTTCGGGCTTTGCAGCGTGGTGGTGACCTTCTGCTGCAGATCGGAATAATTGGACTGGTTCTGCAGAACGACCTTGATCTTCGGGTTCTTCTTCATGAATGCCTTGGTCATCGACTGCAGTTCCTTGCCTGCGTCTCCGCCCATGGTATTCCAAAACGTGATGGTCACATTGTTCTTGATGTCCGTAACGATCTTCGAATCATCGGATGCCGCCGTGTTCGAGCCGCAACCGGCAAGCGTCATGGCCATAGCCGCAAAAGCAGCCATGCCCACGAATTTCTTGTTGTTCATAGTTTCCCTTTCTTCTTAAAAACCGTTTCGCCCAGGCGAAATCACAATTCCACGACCAGACCGGGCTCCGGAAGAATCATCATGCCGTAGTCATTGAAATACCGTTCCGGGTGCTCGCCATGCACCGGGAAGAGTATGCGCGGACGCACCGCATCGATGATTTCGAACGCCTGCTCCACCGTGGCATGTCCGGAGCAGGAGATCGTGGTGGTCTCAATGCCCCTGTCGGCGAAACGTTGGAAAAACGGCTTGTATGCCGGATCATAATCGCCGAGCGGCGCGGCGCCGGTGTGGATATACAGGCCGTCCGCATCCAGATCGTTCAGGTATCCGTCGTGCACGGTTTGGTCCAGCTGCCAGAAGTACCGTCCATGATCCTTCGCCAACTCGTCGAACGGCACTTCCCACGTCTCATCGAGAGCTGGATATTCGCAATCGTCGTCCAAGCGGTACCAATGCACCTTTTCGCCCGTCACCGACTGGTACACCGATGCGGCATACGCATCGAGAACCGTGATGCGGGGAACACCGTGGACGAGATGCCGGATACGTTCGATATTCGTCAGATAATAGTTGAAGGTAATCTGACGGTCCGGCTCCGCGGACACGCGCTCGACGATGCGCTCACATACGCTCCGCTCGGTGCTTTCAGGCCAATCATTGGGTTCATCCGGTTTGCGAAACGAAATCGAAGTCCCCTCGATAATCAGCGCATCCGCGCCTTCATTGGCCTTCATGAACGCGCGCGTCGCATGTTCCAGGAATCCATGGAACCGAATATCTCCCGTATACGCGATGACCGCGTCAGGTGTGGCAATGCGGAAGCCAGACGCGCCATAGGCGTCATGATCCACCTGCATCAACGTCACCTGAATGTCGCCGACCTTGACGGTCTGCCCGAATTCCACCGCGTTGATGGAACGCGTATGCGACGCCCGGACGGCACCGGCTCCTCCGTCTGACGATCCGCATGGAGGAAACACGAAATCGTCGCGCGCGTCCATGGCTTCCAGCATGGCCTTGGTCTGTTCGGATGCGTACACGGGGATTTCCGAATCGATGTAATTCACCATCTTCGAATGGTCAAGATGGCAGTGGGATATGAACACGGCGGAATGCTCATGCGTATCGGCACGCCATTCATATCCGGGAACGTGGATGTTTCTGTCGAAGACGCCTGGCAGATAAGGCACGTATCCCAGCGATACCAGATCCGTCAGGTTCTCAGGTTGCTTCTCGGCCGCGGGATCATATTCGCATCCGCAATCGAACATGATATGGCTGGAATCATATTCCACATCAATCAGATTGCCTCCGATGGTGCGAATGCCGCGATAGAACGTTATGCGAGTCTTCTTGCGCTGCGATCCGCGATCGGGAAGTCGTTCACCGGCAACCGTCGATTCGACGTCATGAGCTGGACACATCATCAATCATCCCCTTCTTGTTATTCCCCAAATATGTAAATGTACACGAGAATTCACATTCGTTCATCCCTTGATGCCACTGCCGACAACGCCTGCGATAATTTGCTTATGGCACGCCGCATACAACACCAGAATAGGGAGGATCGTAATAGTGCTGGCCGCCATCTGCAGCTGCACGTAACTGCCGCTTTCCGAAGTGAACGCGCTAAGACCGTTGCTGATCAGCCGCTTTTCCGGCGAATTCGTCACCATCAATGGCCAAAGGAAGCCATTCCAGTTGCCGATGAACAGCAGCAACGCCATAGTGAACAACGCCGACTTGTTCAATGGAATCATTATTCTCCAGATGAATTCGAGATCACTGCATCCGATGACCTTCGCCGCGGCATAATACGAGGTCGGCATGGACGACAGATAATCACGCAGGTAGAAGATGTAGAACACGCTCGCCATCGACGGCAGCACCAAAGCCCAATACGTGTCCAGCAAGCCCAACTGGGCGATTGTCCAATAGTTGGTGAATATCACCAACTCGTAAGGCACCATAAGCAATGCGATCATGCCCGCGGTCAACGCTTTTTTAAAACGGAAACGCAGTTGGCCCAAGGCGAAGGCCGCCAATGTGGTGGTGACCAATGTGCCGCAGGTACAGACCGTCGCCACGAATATCGTGTTCAGGAAATATCGCGCGAATGGGGCTTGTCTCATGGCCTCGCCGAAGTTCTCCCAATGCCATGTGGAGGGAAGCATCGTCGGCGGGATGCCAGTGGCCTCCTGATAGCTCATGAAGCTGCTGGAAACCATATAGAAAAACGGAAATATCGTGATTACCGCCATAATCGCTATGAATATGTACGCCACTGCCCTTTTGCATATTTTCATGGTTCCGCCTTTATTTCGACAATGCCTTCAAGGCCAGGTTCTGCATTGCGGTGAACAGCAGAATAATGAAGAACAACAGCACGGCGGCAGCCATGCCCTGTCCATATTTCCCATCCGCATAAAACTTGTCGAACACATAGAACACGGCGGTCGTGGCGCCGCCGCCAATACCCGGTTTGCCGTTGAACAGCGAATACACCGCGGTATATACCTTGAACGACGCAATCAGATTCATGCTCGCCAAAAAAGTAAGAATCGGGATCATCTGGGGAATGGTGATCATCCGGAACCGCTCCCAGGCGCTGGCGCCGTACAAATCAGCGACCTGATAATACTGGCGGTCGATGTTACGCAAACCGGAAAGCATGATGATGATGTTGAACGCCAACGACATCCACACGCCAAAGATAATCAATGCCGGCATATTGAACTTGGGGTTGTCGAGAAAATCCAGCGGCCGGAATCCGCATATGCCCAGCAGATAATTGACGACACCATAGTCCTTGTTCAATAGATACCGGAAGACTATGCCGACGGCAACCACCGATGTCAGGTATGGCATGAAGAACAACGCTTCGAAAAAACCGCGCCAGCGCAACCTGCTGTTCAGACAAAGCGCGATGGCCATCGCCAGTACCATGCCGACCGGAACCGTGACGAATGCGAATATCGCGGTGTTCGCGATGGAATGCCAGAATTCAGGATCGGAAAGCACCAAGACAAAATTTTTCAGACCGTTGAAGCGCGAACTGATCAGTGAGCCAGTCTGAAACGCCATGATGAAAATGCGAAGGAGTGGAAACACGTTGAACACCAGGATAAATCCCAATGCAGGTGCGAGGAACAGCCATGCATGAATCTGGTTTTCCGCGGAATACCGGATCCTTCTGCGAATGAATCTCTTCATGATCGTTTGTAGTGTGTTCAGCATCATGCCCTCATCAGCGAATTCTCCGGCCATGCTCATCAAATAGAAAGACGCCATCGTAATCCACGGTGAATGTCAACTGCCGCCCGGACTGGATGTGCATACGGGTATCCACCACGCTTCTGGAACGTGTTCCGCCCACATTGAAGTGCAGTACGCTGTATCGTCCAATCATTTCGACGGATTCGATCATCACGGTGAATGACGAATCATGATGCAGCCCGTCCGCCGATGATGCCGCGGGCATCTCGCCCGGCGTTACATCGGCAATATCGTTCGACGTCGCCAAAAGACATTCCGGTCGAATACCGATCCTGTATTTCGCGCCATCTGCGATTTCACCGCCATCACGGAATTGTGCCGCGTTCAAAGCGTCAAGCGAAATCCGCAATGGGCCGTCGACGAATTGCCGGCGCGCCCCATCGAATACCATGTCATATATATTGATGGCCGGATTGCCCAGGAATCGCGCCACAAAAAGATTCGCGGGGTCGCAATACAGGTCCTGCGGCGTGCTTTCCTGCTGCACCACGCCCTCATTCATCAACACGATTCTGTCGGAAATGGACATCGCCTCTTCCTGATCGTGCGTCACGAATATGGTGGTGATTCCGGTTTCCTTGACAAGCCGGCGAATTTCCTCCCTGATCCGCAGACGAAGGCGCGCATCCAAATTGCTTAGTGGCTCGTCGAGCAACAGCACCTTCGGACGCTGCACCAACGCCCTTGCAATGGATACTCGTTGCTGCTGGCCACCGGACATGTCCTGGGGCTTTTTGTCCGCGAGTTCTCCTATCCCCGTCATGTCCATATAGACACGCGCTATTTTCTCCGCTTCGGCCTTGGCCGTTTTATGACTGCCCACACGAAGCGGGAAAACCACATTCTCCAGTGCGGTCATATGAGGGTACAGGGCGTAATCCTGAAACACCATGCCCACATTGCGGTCTTTCGGCGGAAGTCCCACGACGGACTTGCCGTCAACGGTCACATCACCGTCCGTGGGGGTCAGCAAACCGGCAATGATGTTCAGCATCGTGCTTTTGCCGCATCCCGATGGCCCCAACAAACATGCCAATTCGCCATCCGCCACAGTGAACGAAACATTCTTCAACACCTGATGACCATCATCATAGGTTTTACTGAGATTCTCGACCGAGACAGCCATCCATCCCCCACAATATAGGTTTTCGCGACACCTCTGCTTGCGCCCTGCCCCTCTGCCACCGAAGCCAAGCACTATCGTTATGGAATCGATCGACGACGAGCGCAATCAATCCGTAGTCTTTTATACAACGCCATCTGCATATGCGACGCACCACATGACGACTGCATGCCATCACCGATGTCCTGCAAATACGAAAAGACCCAAGCCATTGGCTTGGGTCTTATCTGTGCCCCCTCAGGGATTCGAACCCTGGACACGCTGATTAAGAGTCAGCTGCTCTAACCAACTGAGCTAAAGGGGCGTTGGTCTTGGCGAGGTTTTTGTTCTCGCTGAGCACATGGAGTAAATATACTCAGATTCGAAAGGAACGCAACCTTCGGCGTGTCGCGATTGAAAAACCGCCATTTTCCAACGTTTTTCAGCAATTCGCCATTTCGTATAAAAACCGTGTTTTTCACTGTCGCAAACGCCACAGCCGCCAGAAATCCACAATCTATCACAATTTCTTCACAAAAAACAGGCAATACATTAACCATGTCGAGGCAGAGAATTCCTTCTCATTATCGACGGCGCCCATACCCAAAGATTCCGCAGCTATGGACGCCGTAACCATGGAAACAACGGATCCCATGGCTGTGAAACCATCGTTCGCAAAGGGCGCCGACTCCGTAATTCCTCGCTATGGTGAACCATGCTGTCGTTAGAACCGCGTTTCCGGCGTGATCGACGCATCATCGTGCTGAACATCGTCGGCAATGCGACCGCCTTCAGCGCGAAATCCGCGGCCCAGCACTATGGCGGATGCTGCTGATCGTTCCCGCGGGATGCCCGAATAAGGCGTCCGAACAGGCCCCAAACAGGAACCACCCAAACAGGAA